>Ga0228620_1000011_pt1 | contig 225510 bp, 267 predicted proteins | sample 23DmetaG_FD_186030 | JGI IMG/M metagenome (GOLD analysis project Ga0228620, IMG submission 186030) | Seawater microbial communities from Monterey Bay, California, United States - 23D | ecosystem: Environmental > Aquatic > Marine > Coastal | place: USA: California | collected 2016-10-06 | reverse complement strand
ATCAGAGCCTATTATCATTTGTAATGAAGCTCACCGCTTTGTTGTAGCTGAGCAGTGTCAACAAATCAACATAACCAATCCAACAATATTGCTTGAACCTATTGGCAGGAATACTGCACCTGCTATTTCCGCAGCTGCACTTAAGGCTATTAAACAGTTCGGTGAAAATGCTGTTTTATTAACACTGTCAGCTGAGCACATTGTCGAAAATCAGCTAGCTTTCAGGGAAGCTGTTTCTAAAGCAGTTAAACTCGCAGAGCAAGGCTATCTAGTTACTTTTGGCATTCAACCCACGTTTCCAGAAACAGGGTATGGCTATATTGAAGCGGTTAATGATGCCCAATTTCTTGATGTGGCAAATGACTGTTTTAGTGTGAAACGTTTTGTTGAGAAGCCGGTAAAAGAGAAAGCCGAGGAGTATTTTACAAAGGGCAATTATTTTTGGAATTCTGGAGTATTTTGTTTCACTGCAGGCACTATTTTAGAACAATTGCAGCAATGCGCACCTGATGTTTTAACAAGTGCCGAACAAAGTTTGGCTGCTGCGCGTTCAAAAACAGGTGACAATAGTCAGCAAATCCAATTAGAGTTAGAGACCTTTAGCAAAGCGCCCAATGTCTTTATTGATTATGTAGTAATGGAGAAGTTCGATAAAGTTGCTGTTGTAAGTTGTGATATTGACTGGAGTGATATTGATTCTTGGGGTGCTGTTAGTGAATTAAAACCGTCAGACAAAAACAAGAATAATGTTGTGGGTGAGGCTTTATTACATGATGTCAGTAATTATTATATTCAAAATGAGGGGCGGCTGATAGGGGCAGTTGGTCTCAAAGACCTTGTTATTGTTGATACAGAAGATGCGTTATTAGTTGCCGATAAGAGTGGCAGCCAGGATGTTAAGGAGATTGATACTGCTTCAAAGCGCAATGGTCATACTCATCATAAAGTCTATCGGCCATGGGGTTCATATACTGTCCTTGAAGAAGGAAAACATTTTAAAACTAAAAAAAACACGGTAAAACCAGGCGAGCAAATTTCATTACAGCTACATCATCACCGCAGTGAACATTGGATAGTTATTAATGGTGTTGTACAAGTGACAAATGATGATGAGGAATTTCTATTAAATAAAAATGAATCGACTTTTATCCTTGCAGGCCATAAACATCGACTCGGAAACCTAGGTTTGGTAGATCTTGAAATAATTGAAGTGCAAAGCGGTAAATACATTGATGAAGATGATATTGTCCGTTTCGAGGACATGTATGGTTGCGCTTGATGGGTGATTTAGCTTGCTTTAAAGCTTACGATGTCAGGGGTCGTTTAGGGGATGAGTTAAACGAAGATATTGCTTATCGTATTGGCTGTGCTTATGCGCAATTTCTTAATGCCCAAAAAGTAGTCATTGGTGGTGATATGCGTCTTTCAACGGAGCCACTTAAGCAAGCTTTGGCGAAAGGTCTGATGGATTCGGGAGCGGACGTGCTTGATCTGGGGATGACGGGCACGGAAGAAATTTATTTCGCCTCCTTCTTTTTGGATGTCGATGGCGGAATAGAGATTACAGCAAGTCACAACCCAATTGATTTTAATGGCATGAAACTGGTCGGGCGTGGTGCAAAACCAATAAGCGGTGATACAGGTTTAAAAGAAATACAAAAGCTGGCTGAAAACAATGACTTTATAAGCCCTTCTCGACAAGGCAATATCCAAAATTATTCAGTACAAAGCGATTATATTGAACATCTGATAAGCTATATAGACCCGGCCAAAATTAAACCATTAAAGCTAGTGGTGAATGCTGGAAATGGTGCCGCGGGGCATGTGATCGATGCGATAGGAGAAAAGTTTCAACAATTCAATATACCGATAGAGTTTATAAAAATTCATCACCAGCCAGATGGCACTTTTCCGAATGGTATTCCTAATCCCTTGCTGCCTGAAAATCGTCAATCAACTGCAACAGCTGTTCGACAACATAAAGCGGATATGGGAATTGCCTGGGATGGTGATTTCGATCGTTGTTTTCTATTTGATGAAAATGGCGAATTTATTGAAGGTTATTATATTGTAGGCTTGTTGGCTGAAGCTTTTCTGGCAAAAAATCCAGGTGAAAAAATCATTCATGATCCTCGATTAACCTGGAATACCATAGATATCGTGAAAAAAGCTGGCGGTATACCGATACAGTCTAAAACAGGCCATGCCTTTATAAAAGAACGAATGCGTGCTGAAAATGCCATTTATGGCGGTGAAATGAGTGCTCATCATTATTTCCGAGACTTTGCCTACTGTGATAGTGGTATGATTCCGTGGCTGCTAATAGCTGAGTTGCTTAGTTTGAACTATAAGCCGTTATCAAAACTAGTGAATGATAGAATCAACGAATACCCATGCAGTGGTGAAATTAACTATAAGGTATCAGATACTCAGCTTAGTATGAAGTATGTTGAAGAGGGATTGTTAACATTAAATCCAATTATAGATAGGACGGATGGTTTTAGTATGGAATTTCCGGACTGGCGTATTAATTTAAGGGCTTCTAATACAGAAGCACTTCTTCGACTCAATATTGAAACTAAAAGGAACTGCTCACTACTTAAGGAACGTGTTGATGCTATAGCAGCATTACTGAAAGAGTAGCCCTCCAATGCTTCAAAGTCTTTGGTCATATCGTCATTTGTACTGAGCTACCTGGAATGAGTCCATTAGCCGTTTTGCACGAAGTAAGCTCGGCGGCCTATGGATGATTATTATCCCGTTGTGTCAAGTGTTAATTTATGCTCTAAATAGCCCCCCGCCCCTTCACTGCTTAGCTCAATCAGATAAAGCGAACCAAATGTATTCGCAAGTACACATGAAGGTACGTCTAATCCGCCAGCATATGAATACACCTTAACCCTTGTGTTGTGTAGCAGGCTCGGTTACATTCTTTATATCTAGACATGAGAATACACAAAGAGGTAAAAGATATGAAGCTAGGTTATATAAGAGTAAGCACCGCAGAGCAAAACACAGCCAGACAATTAGATGGTATTACCGTAGACAAAACGTTTGAGGACAGGTGCAGCGGTAAGGATACCAACAGACCTCAGCTAAAGAGAATGTTAGATGTTATGCGTTCAGGGGACACAATCATAGTGCATGAGATATCTAGGCTAGCTCGTAACCTTGTCGATTTACTACAACTTATAGAAACCATCAATGGTGCAGGTGTAAGGTTAGAGTTCGTTAAAGACGGTATCACCTATGACAGCAACGATAAGAACCAAAAGCTCATGTTATCCATTATGGGTGCTGTTGCTACCTTTGAACGTGAAATGATTCATGAGAGGCAAGCTGAAGGTATTGCAATCGCCAAAGCTAAAGGTGTGTATAAGAACAGAAAGCAATCTAAAGCTGTAGATAAAGCTGGTATTGAAGAAGCACTAGCTGGTGGTCTGTCCGTTAGGAAAACAGCTGCTAAATTTAATGTGGCACCAAGTACAGTGAGTAGAATTAAGAAGGGGATTTAGGTGAATTTGTAGGTAAATTTGTAGGTAAATTCATAACTAAAACCTCGATATACCGTTATATAAGGGGTCTAGATAGGGTTCAGGTTCGATTCCCGCCGTCTCCACCATATACAAATGCCACCTAATGGGTGGCTTTTTTATTTGTGGCTATGTGTGGATGAGAACCCGCAATACGAGTTCACAAAATTGTATGGAATAATTTTGGACATCCGGAGGATGGACCGTAGGCCGAAGCTAATAGACGAACTGAGCAATTCCCGCCCAGATGCCTTCCAGGATTTATGACTTGCATTACTGGTTTTTTATGCCTAATCAAACACAGTTATTTCACCCATTCGGCATGCTAAATGCTCTTTTCTGAGACACCACTGTCCCTAACCAGCCTCGACAGTCCTTCCCTGGCTGCTTCTATCCCCAAGAGCTATGAACTTTAGCTTTTTTTATTAGTCTTGTTGAGTATAAGCTACTGATATCAAATAATAAGTAGATATACTTATACAAGAAATCATATTTGTATAAGTACGTATTTTCAAGGGTTTGACGATGACATAAAGTGAGGTCGGTTGGAAACATTTCTGCTAACAATGAATGTAGGTATTTCTTTGTTTTGGCGATTTGTATCCATAACTTTTAATAACCCCTTAATTAAGGAATGTTTATTATGAAAAAGCTATTAATCAATATGCGATATTGGATGGCACCAATTTTAATTTTGGTGACCCTTGCCAGTATCTTAATGGGCGGCATGTTCGTCTGGGTAGGTGTCGCACTGTTTGGTGTCGGCATCATTTTAGATACATTAACTATTAACATGCATCCTACAGGTGCTGGTTTTGATGAACATGGTGATACCAATGGTATGCCAACTCTTCAAAACACAGTCATGTATGTGATGTTGCCTGTGTTTGCTCTATTGCAAGTGGCACTCGCATGGCGTGTCTACCAATACACAACAGGTGTCGCGATTGAGCCGGGTGTGTTATTCGGTGTTCTACCCGTTACGATGGGTATCACAGGTGTAGAACTTGTTGGTGCTGCAATTTCAACAGGTATCTTCGCAGGTATCGGCATTATCTATGGCCATGAGTTATCTCATACTAAAGGTTTTGCCTTTGTCGTATCTCGTCTAATGATGGGCTTAAGTGGCTCTGCTCATTTTAGTTATGCACATGTGTACAACCATCATTTGGAGTTAGCACACGAAGATGACCCTGCTACTTCACCACGTGGTCGCAATATTTACCATCATTTTTGGTTGTCTCACATGGGTCAATCTAAATTCTTGTTTGGTATGGAAGCGACGCGTTTAGCCAAATTGAATAAACCGTTTGTTTCACTAGAAAACCGTTGGATACGTGGTTATCTAATGAGTTTACCGACCATGTTATTGTTCACGTGGGTCGGTGGTGCAGTCGGTATCGCAGCTATGTTCCTTGTTTGGACTATTTCAAACTTTGAATTAGAAGCATTGAACTACATGGAACACTATGGTCTTATCCGTGAAAAAGGTCAGCCAATTGACTACCGTCATTCATGGGATAACGCTAATTTGTTCTCTGCGTGGTTCTTTATTGAAATCGGCAGACAAGGTGACCACCATGACCGTGGTGAAACACACTTTTGGGAATTAGACGAAGTAGGTTCACCAGATGGTCGCTGGGGTTACTTTACAGAGTTTGTGGTTGCTTTAATTCCACCTCTATACCATTCAGTTATGAAGAGAAAATTAGCAACATGGGATAGAGACTTTGCTACTGAAGGCGAGCGTGAGATTGCCGCTAAAATCAATGCACAAGCTGGTTATGAATTGCCAGAAGGTCATGATTCTTACGGTACCATCTAAGTAGACCTTTCTTGATGGGCTGGGCCCAAAGATTTTCTTTGAGCCCAGCTTTTTTTTATATTCAACAAGGAGAACGACATGGCTTCTTTCAAAGCAATCACTGTCACGATTATTTGGACTGCAACTGCAGGGTTTGGCTTATTTGCTATCGGTGCCTATGAGCATTTTAGAAACCCAATATGGGCAACAGGAATAGCCACTTCTTTACTCGGCATTCATATGGTTAATATGGCGTCATATTTCAAAGTAGCAGTTGAACGTCCATCTGAGCGGTTTAAATAATAGTATAAGAATTTAAAATCATACCCGGTGGGGGGGGGGGAAAGCTTTTCCATAGCATCGTTTTACTCTCTCCGTTCATCGGTTATTTATTCGGCTGAGATGAACTATTATCCTTATTTTACCTCGTATTCATTCTGCTAGATTGATTCACTCAGTGTAAGCTAATCACCTTATGATAGAAGTCGCCCTTTTTCCTATACCAAGATCTGTTTGCTTTCCCGGCATACCGATGCCGTTTCATGTATTCGAACCACGTTATCGAGACATGGTGAAATACTGCATTGACAATGATGTGATGTTGGGCGTGTGCCACACCAGAGGCATCGTGCGTGACATTAAGCAACAGCAGACACCAGAAGAAGCCCTAAACAGTAATCAAGCAACCTATAAACCCTATGAAGTCTTTTCTGCTGGCAAAGTAGAGCTACTTGAAGAACTTGATGCTGGCCGCATGGGTATCCTAGTTCATTTCGAAACGCGACTAGAGCTAAAACAAGTGCGACAACTATTGCCCTTTAATATCTGGGCGTGTGAACTTTATAAAGATGAACCCGTTGATGAAGCGGACTTAGCTATCTTAAAACAAACTCACGAAAAAGTGATGCAGCGTTTATTGGCTATGAGTCACAGCAATGAAGAAGCGATAAAAATGCTCACAAGTGACCAATGGCAAGACTTATCAACCACTGAGTTTAGTTTTATGGTGAATGGTTCAGTTGGTATGCCAATAGACATAAAACAAGGAATACTAGAAATGAGACATCCACAACAACGTCTAGACGCCTTGTTAAAACTGTTAAATTCTATTCAGTCTTCTTTTCAGGCATAAGGCTGAAAACACGCCGGTTGTATGGTACTGCTATATGCCAAGACATGTAGACTTGTATTTAGAGCAATCAAGGACTAATCAATGCCATAATTTAGGCTGCTCATGACTTGCTCTAAAAACCTTTGGGGTCCGGAAAAATCCCTTCCTAGAGGGTTTTTGTTTCAATTTCGAATGTTTTAATTTCGTCTCCTAAATTTTTATCAACGATATGATACGGTTCATTTTCCCTCGTTCATCCAAGAGCTGTCATAGGGCGATGTCATAGAGTATAGGTTTTTTTCTAATGTGGATTGCTTTAATGAAGATCTGGTCAGTTGCCCCAACACCTTCTTGATCTAATAACTTAGGCAGGACGATTGTTTGAGCTTGGGCTTTTCCTCTATTAGACTTACTGTTGTGGAACACCTGACTTCTTGTCGTATAAAATCTGTTTCAATAATAAATTGGAGTGCTTTTTTTGTTAATGATAAAAGGTGATGTAATTACCTTTTTTCCTATAAACATTTTTCTATCAGTCGTGTCCGGTCTTCTTTGGCTGCCAATTCTACAAGGTAGCTAGATGAGTCCGTAAGTTCTAGACTGATATCCTTTTCTTCTTGCTTGAATGATGTGGTGACTGTTCCAAGAGTTGAGTTGTCAATCTTCTGATCCTTGTCATATGAGTGGACTCTAGTAACACTTGATTTCCAATCAGAGCCCATATGATTATGACTTTTTAGTTTTTATGGTTTTCTATATATCTACGAAGTTCTCGTAAAATGAAGATGTGATCTTCATCCTCTATTAGGTCATCCTTTTTGTTGGCAATTTTTAGCTCATCTTCCGATACTTAATCCGTTCTGGCTGGTGGTCTTTGCCAAAGCGTTTCTTATAGTCTTCGGCATATTCTGTGTAGTTTCCTTCAAAGAAGACGACGTTGGATTCACCTTCATAGGCGATCATATGCGTACAAACGCGATCTAGGAACCAGCGATCATGCGAGATGATAACGGCTGAACCTGGGAAGGCGAGAATGGCTTCTTCTAATGCACGCAGGGTTTCGATATCAAGGTCATTGGTCGGTTCATCGAGTAGCAAGACGTTGCCACCTTCTTTAAGTAGCTTGGCCATATGCAAGCGATTGCGTTCACCACCTGATAGGTCTTTGACGAATTTTTGTTGGTCTGACCCTTTGAAGTTGAAACGGCCACAGTAGGCACGAGAAGGGGTTTCGTAAGTGCCGACGGTGATGATGTCGCTGCCTTCTGAAATCTCTTCAAATACTGTGTTGTTGCCATCGAGTTCACGTGATTGATCGACGTAGGCCAGTTGCACGGTTGAGCCTAGGTCGATCGAACCTGAATCGGGTTGTTCTTCACCGGCAATCATACGGAAGAGGGTCGATTTACCGGCGCCGTTTGGCCCAATAATACCGACAATGGCACCAGCAGGAATGGCTAGGGCGAGTTCATCAATTAATAACTTGTCATCATATGATTTTGAGATGTTGTTGAGTTCGATAACTTTGTCACCTAGGCGTGGGCCAGGTGGGATGTAGATTTCTTGGGTTTCGTTACGTTTTTGGAATTCACGCGAGTTCATTTCTTCAAAGGATTTTAGGCGTGATTTTGATTTGGATTGACGGCCTTTGGCACCTTGTTTGACCCATTCTAATTCTGCTTTGATGGCTTTGTTATGTGAGGCTTCGGCTTTGGCTTCTTGTTCGAGACGGGCATCTTTTTGCTCTAACCAAGATGAGTAGTTACCTTCATAAGGAATACCTCGGCCGCGATCAAGTTCTAAGATCCAACCTGCAGCATTATCGAGGAAGTAGCGATCATGGGTGATGGCGACAACGGTACCGGGGAAATCTTGTAGGAAGCGTTCTATCCAAGCAATAGATTCGGCATCAAGGTGGTTGGTTGGCTCATCGAGCAATAACATGTCTGGGTTATCAAGTAATAAACGACACAGTGCGACACGGCGCCGTTCACCGCCAGATAAAACCGATACTTTGGTATCCCACTCTGGCAGACGCAAGGCATCAGCAGCCCGCTCTAGGGCATTGTTTAAGTTATGACCTTCTTTGGCTTGGATGAGGTTTTCTAATTCGGCTTGTTTAGCGGCGAGGGCATCGAAGTCGGCATCAGGTTCGGCGTAGGCGGCATAAACGGCATCGAGTGCTGCGACGGCATCTTTGACATCAGAGACGGATTCTTCGACGACTTCACGGACGGTTTTCGCATCATCCAACTCAGGTTCTTGTGGCAGGTAGCCGACCTTGATATTGGGCATGGGAACGGCGTCACCAAGATAGTCATTATCGAGCCCGGCCATGATTTTGAGTAAGGTGGATTTACCTGAGCCATTTAAGCCTAATACACCTATTTTTGCACCAGGGAAGAATGACAGTGAAATGTCTTTTAGAATTTCACGTTTTGGCGGTACAATTTTGCCAACGCGATTCATGCTGTACACGTACTGGGCCATTTTGAACTCGAATGAATAGAAAGTGTTGATTCTACCGTTGATAGGTTTGTTTTGCTAATTCAAAACACCTTTTAGGCTCTAGCCGATTAGTCATGAGAAATCGTTAATGGAAAGATCAAACTCGGTGATGAGATAAAAAAATGTAGAATGGCGGCCTATTGAAGCTAATCTGGATAAATATACTGAGTAAAGCGGAACAGTTGTCTCAAGAAGAATATCTAAAACGCTGCCAAGCAGCTGCGAACACAGGCAATGTGGTTGCCCAAAATACGCTAGGGTTTTTTGTATTTGAATGGACAAGGGATTGAGCAGAGTGATAAAGCCGCGGTGACATGGTTTCGACGTGCTGCAGATGATGGCTATGCGGCCGCACAATACAATTTGGCGGGAATGTATAAGCTGGCCAAGGGGTTGAGCAAAGTCACCCTGAATCGATTAAGTGGATGCAGGCTTCTGCGAACCAAGGTTATGCGGAAGCGCAGTCTAATTTGGGTGATTTGTATTATCAGGGTTTGGGTGTGATACAAGATTATGCGATGGCTTATCTTTGGTGGACATTGGCGGTGCAGAATGGCGCTAATGATATCAAGCATAAGCTAATGGACTTGGCTGACAAGGTGACAGAGGCGCAAACTCGAGAAGCTGAGCAGCTCGTTGTACAATGGAAAACTAAGCATTAAGATTTTAAAATCTCTTATTAATATTTTACTTTAGGAAACACACGTGTCAAAAAATCTCTATTTAGTGGTTGCAGCGGTTTTAGTTGGGTTTTATTTTTTGCAGACATTTACACCTTCGTTGAGTGAAGAAGAGTTGGAAGCGCATAAGCAGGCGAGCTTAGATTATTTGGCTGCGAATCAATTTATGGGAGGGGTGAAAGTGACAGAATCAGGTTTGCAATATGAAGTGTTGCAGTCTGGTACGGGTACGGTGCATCCTAAAGTCTCAGATATGGTGACAGTGCATTATGACGGTAGTTTGGTTGATGGGACGGTGTTTGATAGTTCTGTCGCCCGTGGTGAGCCAATTACCTTTGGTCTTGGACGTGTTATTGCTGGTTGGAAAGAGGGATTACCGCTGATGGTGGTGGGCGATAAGATGCGTTTCTTTATTCCGCCGAGTTTAGCCTATGGTGAGAAATGGGCTGGTAAGATTCCGCCTAACTCTACTTTGATCTTTGATGTCGAGTTATTGAAGATTAACTAACGATTTTTGCTAGGGCTCATTACCACCTGAGTACACGTTTCATTGTGATATGAGGTACGCCTGCTTGTGTAAATTCATCACCATCAATGACAAAGTCATGTTTGACATAAAACCCTTCGGCACTACGCTGCGCGTGGAGGCTGAGTTCTTTTATTTGACTTTGCTTAGCGGTCTTGATGATTTGTTCCATCATGCCTGAACCAGTACCTTGGTTTCGGAAGTTTTTTAACACGGCCATATGACCAATTGTGCCTTCTGAGGTCAAACGTGCAGTGCCAATAGGGTTGCCATCAATTGAGGCAACGATATGTAGGGCATTTTCATCGTAATCATCCCATTCATCTGCTTCGGCAATATTTTGTTCGACAATAAAGACAGCATGGCGAACATGTTTTGCTGTGACTTTAGCGCGTGCCCATTCTGCAAGTAAAATTTTTAACATATTCTGTACATTTCTCCTTGGTTTAGGCGAAAGGGGCAAAAGCCTCATCAAGTGGTGTATTGGCCATGTGGTTGAGGTAATTACTCATGGTTTTCTGGGCGAGTACCAGTAATACTTCGGCGATTGAACGGTCTGTGAAACCGGCTTCTTTAAATGCGGCGACATCAGCAGGGTCGACATTACCGCGATTGCGAACGACTTGTAGAATAAAGGTACGTAGCGCTTCTAGTTTAGCGGTTGGCAAGGCGGTTTCATTTTTAATGGCATCACAAATACTCTTGTCGACGCCCATCGCGACGGCGACGGCAACATGGGCTGGGAAGCAATAATGACAGTCATGTTCATTATTGATGGTTTGCCAAGCGACGGTCATTTCCTCTGCGGTAAACGCACTTTCGGTGACGAGTTGGTGTAATGTCATATAGCCCTTAAGAGCCTGAGGTGACACAGAAATCATATTATGAAAGTTTGGTACCATACCGATGCTTTTTTGCATTTGGTCTAACAGAGGTTGGCTTTCTGCCGGGATGGCATCTTGGTCTAGTTGGCCAAATGTGGTCATTGAGGTTTCCTCGCCTTTTTATTTGTATTGAATGTGATGTTGATTATAGACGTTAGTCTTTGTATTTGAATAGGTGTTGTCAATTTTTGTTTGATTAGGGTTCTAATTCAAGTGACATTGCGATGTGTGGGATGCCCGCATCGATAAATTCATCACCAAGGGCAATGAAGCCATGTTTGGCATAGAAGTCTTCGGCACTGCGTTGAGCATTCAGCGTTAAGCTTTTGAAATGACTTTGTTTAGCGGCTTCGATTAATTTACGCAACATCGCGGAGCCAACACCTTCGTTTCGAAAGTCTTTTAACACGGCCATTCTGCCGATACTGCCTTCGGGTGTTAGTCTGGCTGTGCCGATGGCATTGCCATCAAGTGATGCGATCACGTGCAGTGCAGTTTCATCGCCATGTCCCCATTCATCAGCTTCAGGTACATTTTGTTCTTTTATGAAGACATCTTCGCGAATGGGTATCGCTGCAACATCGGCATGGAGCCAGTCGGCCATCAAGATTTTAAGCATTGGATTTGTTGCCGCTTTCTCGAGGAACTGTATTTTGATTTGAACGGCTTATGCGAGTCACGACATTTCCCTCGTTGAGGTTTTAATTCGGTATCATGTAGATTATAGACTTTAGTCTTCGTATTTGGATACAACCGAGGTGCCTTACCCCGGGTTTAGCTGTTTTAGGAAAGAATATGACAGAAATTATGCTGATTATTACTGCTGTAGTGGCGGTGGTTATGATTTGTTTTTATCGTGTGTATGTTTCGTCAGGTGTGGCGACGTTGAATGCCGATAATAAACAAGAAGGTATCGATTTCTTAGTGGCTAACCGTTTTAAAGAGGGTGTGGAGAGTACGGAGTCTGGCTTGCAATTTACTTTGTTGCAAGCGGGCACGGGGGAACAACATCCAACGGCTAAAAATGAAGTGAAAGTGCATTACGAAGGCACTTTTATTGATGGTCGTGTTTTTGATAGTTCGATTAAACGCGGTAGGCCTGCTAAGTTTGTTTTAAATAAAGTTATTAAAGGTTGGACTGAAGGATTACAGTTGATGGTGGTGGGTGAGAAGCGGCGATTTTATATTCCCGCCAAATTGGGTTATGGCAACCGCTGGGTCGGGCATATTCCACCGGGCTCGACATTGATTTTTGATGTTGAATTGCTAGATATCATTTCCTAATGATTTAAAAATCTGGGCTATGTGCCAGATCTTTAGAGTAAATAACTTAAACTTTAAACGGCAAACGAGATGATTTTGTAGCAGCCGATTTTGCTGAAATCGCCTCATTGATTGGTAATTTTGGACAGGAAGCGAAACAGATTGTTGCTCAGGCAATGGAAGTGGTGAGTGCTTGGCCGACTTATGCGAAAAAGGCGGGTGTTTCGTATACCGCAGAGCAAGAAATTCAGCGCCATTTACGTCTTTCACAAAAGTTAATGCTCATTTAAATTAACGGTGTACGTGAATTATTACGTTCACTTTGCTGTCTGTAAAGTAGCTATAATAACGGGCTAGCGTCTATAGACATTATTTAGAATTAGGAATCGTCATGAAATCACATTATTCGGGTTATTTAACACAACGGGGTTCGGCCATTATCTATATGGTAATGGCGATTATTATCCTATCGGCTTCGGCAGGGATATTGTTTTTCAAAGCAAAACAACCCCCACAAGCAGTTCAAGAAATGAAGATGTCAACAGGGACTCCTATTGCATCGGTATTACCAGAAGTGACTGTTTATAAAACGGCAACATGTGGTTGTTGCAGTAAATGGATCACCCATTTACAAAATGAAGGCTTTAATGTTGTTGCTTATGACCGTGATGATATGAATACCATTAAACAAGATGCTGGATTACAACCTGAGTTTGCATCTTGCCACACTGCATTTGTTGATGGCTACGTGATTGAAGGCCATGTGCCGGCGTCAGATATTAAGCGTTTATTAACAGAAAAGCCGCAAGTGCTAGGTTTAACAGCACCGGGTATGCCTCAAAAATCGCCGGGCATGCAGCCTGAAGGTTTAGCGCCTGAAGGTTATGATGTTTTAGCCTTTGATAAAGCAGGTCAATCACAAGTTTTTACGTCATACTAAGCATAAGCAGATAACTCTGCCTGACAGGGGGTGATTCATGACGAATAGCGTCTATATCACGACGAGCTTGGATGGTTATATTGCCACTGAGTGTGATGGTATTGAATGGCTTAATTCGTTTCCAAACCCAACGGAAAGTGACTATGGCTATCACGAGTTTATTGATCGTATCGATGCGATTGTCATGGGCAGGCGGACTTATGAAAAGGTCTCTTCATTTGATCCTTGGCCTTATACCAAGAAAGTGTTTGTTTTAAGCAATACCTTAAAAGAAGTGAAACCGGTGATGGTTGATCAAGTTGAGATCGTCAATGGTGATGTCAGTAATGTTGTGAGGAGACTCAAGGATCGTGATTATCAAAACCTTTATGTTGATGGTGGTCAAACGATACAAGCATTTCTAAAAAAGCAACTTGTCGATGAGCTTATTTTATCTAAAATCCCCGTTATCTTGGGCAAGGGTATTCCACTGTTTTCTGAGTTGTCACAATCGCAATGGTTTGAGCATTGTTCAACAGAAGTATTCGAAGGTGGGTTGGTTAAGAGCCATTACAAAAAAATCTAATGGCCATGTGCTTGATATTGAATCGTATTTAGGCTCATACCTTTCATATGCAATTTAGCAATGGGGTGACTTTCGTTGTCGCCAATATCGGCATAATCCATATCATCATAGTGATCTGATTCGATGGGTCGCCAAGGCGCCTTAGCAAGTGGATAGACTGCGATGAGTTTGACTTCGGTGGTTTGTTTGCTATTGGTTTGGCGGATTTTAGCTGGGGTATTGATAGCGGGTATCCAGTGAATTTCTAGTTGGTAATTATCGATCTTTCCTCGGTAGACTTCGGCCTGATAGCCTAGGACTTGTTTATCAGCAGTTTTTTGCAGACGCTCTAACAAGGCAGGGGACACAATGCTGGTTTTAGTGGCCCAGTCAGGATAGGTTTGTAATGCTTTTAAGTCAGAGGGTGTATAACGAATAGCGAATGCTTTAGCGTGATAGAGCCAACTGAATGCAACTTGCTTATGTTTGAGTCTTTGCCAAACTTCACCGACTTTTTTGTTGCGTGATTGAATTTCAATTTTGTCCTGCTGACGCCATAAATACCATTGTTCGGTTTTACTGGGTGTGTTTTTACCTATTTGTTTATCTTGTAGGCGCCATGGATACCAATGTCGAGCGGTCGGTTGTTTAATAACCCGGTGGAGGTGTTGGCCAACTGGGTAAGTCTTGGTTTCAAAATGGGCTGCAATTTCAACGATAATTGGCTCTGCCGATAGGCCGAGCCCACTATAGAATAGTGCTAATGAGGTCAATAGGGTCCGGGAAATGAGACGCAAGCTAATCACGTTTCCAACCTTTTTGTCGAGCTTGTTGTTCGAGGCGGGCGGCCTTGTTGACGATGTGATAAATCGCGTTTTGTTCTATCAAACCACTGACTAGAGCCGAGCCCGGTCCGATGGCATAAATAGCGACATCTTCACCGGCGTGTGTTTCAGCGGATAAGGGAACGAGCGTTTCAGGGTGAAAGCCTTGATTGCTTGTATCCACATTGCTTAAATCAACACGACCTTCAAGATTGACCGGTTGATCATAGATGGTGTCACCGCCCAATGGTAAGAAATGAAAGCCACGGCCATTGGTGTAACCTAAAGTGGTGTAGGGGTAACCATCGGCAGCTAATGATTCATTAGCAGGATTACCCGCGCTGTCATTTTCGACGACTTTACCCAAAATTGGGTTACCACGCGTAGGATAACCTCCGAGGGTAAAGACATGACTGTGATCGGCTGTGACGATAATTAAGGTGTCGTTGAGGTCAGTGTGGTCATAGGCGACTTTAACAGCTTTGGCAAACTCGACGGTGTCATGTAAAGCCCGTTTGGGATTAGTGGCATGGTGAGCATGATCAATACGGCCGGCTTCGACATAGAGTAAGAAGCCCTTGGGGTTGTTATCTAAGATATCGATGGCTTTTTGGGTCATTTCACTGAGCGAAGGTTCGCCGCCTGCATCGGTCTTACGGTCCCATTCATACTCCATATGAGACATATCGAATAAGCCCAACAGATGTTTAACTTCTTGTGTTGAAATAGCATCTAATTGAGTTTTATTCCAGACATATTCAGCGTTGGGATAACGCGTTGTCCACTCTGTTGTTAAGTCTCGATTATCTGTGCGTTCACCTTTGGCTCCATCTTCTGGGTCGATGTTATCTATTCGTTCTAAAAAACTACGGCGACCACCACCTAATGCGACTTCTAGGCCATTAACCCATGGATAGTGATCTGTAAACCTATCTGGGAACTCAATCAGTTGGCGAGCAATATCGATGCAGTTTCCGGGGTTTGAGAATTTTTTTGCGTCCCGATTATCTTCAAAATTCCTATCCATAATGTGGGCGTAAGCAGATGCGGGGGTGGCATGGGTAATTCTTGCAGTAGTGACGACTCCGGTAGACAGACCCACAATTTCAGCTAATTCTAATGATGTAGTGAGTTCATTGCCTTGTTGTGAATCACAGTCACCTCGTGTGGTGTTTTGATTAACGCTAATCAGACCGGCTTTGGTTTTAACACCAGTGGTGATGGCTGTCATTGTCCCGGCAGAGTCGGGTGTTTGTTGATTAGTATTGTAGGTTTTTACTAGGGCTAAGTGAGGGAAGTTTTCAAAAAACAGTTCATGTTCTTCGCCAGCTAAGCCTAATAATTGTCCTTCATAAATACGGGCGGCAGTTTGAGTGGATATACCCATGCCATCGCCGACGAAGACGATAATGTTTTTAGCCTGTGTTTGGGCATTGAGTTGAGCTTGTTGGGCAATCTGAAGGTTATCTTCAATGGCTTGATGGCCTTCGTTATACCACTGGGAGGCACTTTGAGCGCTTTGGGCATGGTGTTGAGGTCCTGTGAGATTTGTGGCCGTACACGCTGTTATGAGTGAAGTGGTGATGGCCTGTATGAGTACGGAAAAGGACACTTTTTTGTTTGACTTCATTGAACGACTCTCAGTAGTCACAATTTGAAATTTTATGGGTGTAGTTTATATGATCAGTGGCGTTTATGAAGGGTGATTCTGACACATTTTGTGTCTGATAGTGTGGTAGGCTTGTTTTGTTTTGTTTGAATTTGAGTGCCAGACCCGATTATCTATGGATGACTATCAGCCAATATCTGAGCCTGAAAATCAGGTGGTTGCCTGTCATGAATGTGACTTGCTAATAGATTACCCAGAATTAGAACCGGGCAGCGTAGCAGTGTGTCCGAGGTGCAACTACGTGGTGACAAAATGCCATGTCAATGCGATTGAACGCATATTGGCACAAAATCAGGCATAGTCTTCGTGATGTCGTCCGTGATGTATCCTTTTCTGAGTTTCAGTGCCAGTGGGCAAGAATGAGTTGTGACATTGTTGCAAAGTATCGATGTGTTGATTCGACTACAGAAGTAGTGAGTCATTTTTATGAATATTCGTTTATCCCTGTCATACCAAATCAATTTTCACAGATTGGTAATGAAGTGGGCTAGTTGCTGAATAAGTTGAATCAGTTGCCTTTAAAACCGGTTGCAGTGTGCACGCAAGCGGTGTTGGTAGAAACTAAGAAAAGATTAATGAAGGTGCAAAAACTGCCCTCAGAATCAATGGCGAATAATGCCAATGAAACATTAGAACAGACGAACAAAATGTTAAGCGGTCTGACACAATCTGTTGCGTCTTTAGAAGGAATCTTAGCGGATGTTGATCAGACACAATTACCGGTCGAAATGACTAAGACATTGCAATCTGTTAATACCGTGTTGTTAGATTTAAAACCATTGGTATTACAAATGCGGAATAAGTCGAATAGTCTCATCTTTGATGACCAGGCTGTTGAAACAATAGAACCGAAAAAAGGGCAATAATGAAACGATTGTTAGTAGCGTGTTGGATTTTGGTGTTAGCAGGTTGTGCGACATCGAGCTCTTCAAATATAAATTATTATTTACTCGATTCAGGTACCAGTGCGGTAACGGGTGGTAAACAAGTCACAGAGCCACGGCCATTAGTGTTGCTAGGTGAGGTTGAATTGAGTGAACTCTTGAGGCAATCGAGCTTATTAGTACAGTTGGAAGATCATCAAATGCACTATGCCTTGCAACATGTCTGGGCGGAACCTTTGTCTGAAGCGATTCCTCGAGCCCTGTTAAAAGATATGCGTCAACGCAGCAATGATTTTAACTTTGAACGTGGTACAACAGAATGGTTTGGTAAAGAAAAATACCGTTTGAAAATTCAAATTGATCAGTTTTACCCAAATGCACAGCAGCAGGTGGTGTTATCCGGCCGTTATTGGCTTACGACGTCGGAAGGGGGCGAGACTTTGGCTCGTGATTTTTCGCTGACTGGTACGCTGACGCAAGATGGTTATGGCCACGCTGTAGTAAAGATGCGCCGATTAGTAGGACTATTATCAGAGAGTTTATTAAGAACATTGTAAGGCTAGGATAGAATATGGATTACGATTGTGACTTGTTTGTTATTGGTGCTGGTTCAGGCGGTGTTAGAATAAGTCGAATTGCTGGTTCATTAAGGGCGAAAGTTGCGGAGTGCCAGGACTATTATATGGGGGAACCTGTGTCAACGTCCAGTGATGTTTAGTCTACGAAATTATTACAAGGAGAATGATGACTTTTATGATTTACATTAATGAGTTAATTCGATGGAGTTAAGTGAGTTTGATTTGTTTACTTGTTCTTTTGACGTTTATGGTACTCATCGATGCGGTGAACGATGGGGATCATTTTAATACGCCAGGCTTCAGCTAATTCAGGTAGCTCCACTGCGGCACGTAATACTCTTTCTTGATCTGGGAATTTACTATCAAAGTAGGCTCGAAATAGGTCTTGAACAGTGATATTAGCGGGATGTTTATAAATAAGTTCTACAGGACTATCCGTAGTCATTGTGCCTGTTTGAATCACGCGAAAGTAAATGCCTGTATGGGCGTAGGCAATGAATTTGTTGAGCATGCTGACGGTTTGGAATTCAAAACTAATTTTATAGCAAGGGATTCTCGGTTGGCTGACTTCGAGGATGCAGTCATTAATTTTAATTTTATCGCCGATGGCTAATTCTGCTTCATCTAAGCCTGAGATACTGAGGTTTTCACCGAATTTTCCGTAGTCGATATGATTTAGGCCGAGTTGCTGTTTCCAATATTCGTGATGATCTGTCGAAAAGCCATAGACTGCTTTGTCATCACCACCATGATTCATTAAGTCGGCTTGTTTATCTCCCGTTAGATTTCCCTTTGTTAATGCAACAGGGCCCTCAACGCGGTGCTTCAAAAAGGCTGAGCGATAAAACTTAAGTTTAAATCGTCTTAATTTTGGTTTAGAGACATTAATGGCTTGTAATTGCATGGTCGTCCGTTATTCGTTATTTTTCATCATGTAAGTTTAACGTGTTTTAATATTTTCCGCATACACTGATTCTTATTTATAAAAAAATTGTGGCATATGCTTGATGACTAGATAAGTTTGGTGATGCCATTTTTTTGGTGTCATCAGCTTGTCAATATAAGTGCATATCATTTATCGAGGTTCAATAATTGAGGCTTCGTTTAGTGGTAAAAATTGCGGTTTTCGGCACGGGTTACGTGGTTTGGCTAATGCCGTTTTATTAGCACAGCATAATCATATTATTGCTGAAAGTGTCACTTATTGATCAAAAGTAATCTCCCATTCTGGGTGTTGAGATAGAAGATTTCCTCGCAAATAAACAACTCTCATTGGAAGCAACAGTAGATCAAAACCTTGCCTATCAAAATGCCGGTTTTGTCATTATTGCTACACCAACAGATTATGCTCCTGACATTAGCTATTTTGATACTAGTTCTGTTCAAGCTGTTATCAAGGATGTAATGTCAATTAACCCTGATGCGTTACTAGTTATGAAGTCTACCGTTCCAGTTGGATATACAAAAAAGGTCAAAAAACAATTTGAGTCTGACAATATTATTTTTTCTCCTGAGTTCTTACGGGAGGGAAAGGCGCTTTACGATAATTTACATCCTTCAGGAATTATGATCGTTGAAAAATCAGAACGCGCTAACTTGTTTGCAAGTCTTCTTGTCCAAGGCTCGATAAAGTACACAATTGAGGTGTTATTCACTGAAGCAACAGAAGCGGAAGCAGTTAAGCTTTTTTCTAATACTTACCTTGCGATGCGAGTCGCTTATTTTCATGAACTCAATAGTTATGCTGAAATGCTGGTTTGAGGACACGTCAAATTATCGAAGGCGTTTGTCTAGATCCGCGTATGGGTAATCACTATAGTGATATTTCATTTGGTTATGGCGGTTATTGTCTACCAAAAGATTCAATGCAACTTCATGATAATCACAAAAAAATACCAAATCGTCTGATTAGTGAGATTATAGATGCAAATACGACACGTGAAGATCATATTGGATTTTCTATTATTAATAAAAACCCACGGTTGTAGGGATCCATCGTTTGATTTTGAAAGTAGGATCAGATAACTTTCGGGTTTCTTCTGTTCAAGGCATTATGAAAAGAATTAAAGCGAGAGGAATAGAGGTTTTGTTTATGAACCAGTTAAATGACTCCACTTTTTTTATTCGGAGGTCGTGACTGATTTAGAAGACTTCAAGCGGCGAAGTGATATTTTAGTCGCTAATAGTTTAAGCGATGATCTTTTTGATGTTGAAGATAAAGTTTATACTCGCGATTTATATTGGTATGGTTGGCTATATTAATGTTTGTACTTTGTGGAACTGAGCTGATTAAGATTTGTTCCAAAGGTCTGACTCATACACGTTTGGAATAATAATTTATGCAAAGTACGCCACAACATAAACCACGCCCGATGATTGATCTTGTGGTCAGCATCCTCTTACCGTCATTTATACTAATGAAGCTAAGTGGTAATGATGAATTGGGTGCTACTGGGGGGTTAGTGGTTGCATTGGCATTCCCAATTAGTTGGGGACTTTTTGAGTTAATAAAATATAAGAAGTTTAATTTTATTGCTTTACTGGGTTTGATCAGTGTTTTATTGACAGGCGGCATAGGACTGTTTGAGTTAGATAACAAGTGGCTGGCGATTAAAGAAGCGGCTATTCCTGGTTTAATTAGTGTTGCCGTTTTAGTTTCAGCTTTTACACCATATCCACTTGTTAAAACATTACTTTTTAACCCTGAAGTTTTAGATGTTGAAAAAATAAAACAAAGGCTTCAAGAGAAAGCAAGTATGCCTTTGTTTGAAAACCGTTTAATGAAGGCAACCTTTTTTGTTGCGGGCTCATTTGGTTTTTCTGCCGTTATGAATTATATATTGGCTAAGTGGATTGTCGTGAGTGCTGCTGGTACCCCAGAATTTAATGAGGAGCTAGGTCAGCTCACTTTATATAGTTACCCGATGATAGCGCTTCCTTCCATGCTGATGATGGGAGGTATATTTTATTACCTATGGCGTACAATTCATGATTTAACTGGGCTCGAACTTGAGGAGGTTTTAGCCTTAAAAGATTGATCAAGATGCTTACTGAAAATGATGATCAATACTAAACGATTAACTTTCTGGATAATACTGTTCTTGAGCTTAACCTCAGCGAAGTGATAGATATAAAAAAACAGCTATTCACTAAGTAAATAACTGTTCATTTATAAACCAACTAATTGGCGCGCCCGGCACGATTCGAACGTGCGACCGCCTGGTTCGTAGCCAGGTACTCTATCCAGCTGAGCTACGGGCGCTTTTTCTGGCAATTATACGGGATTAGTGGCCTAATCTCAATATTGGCGGAGAGCGAGGGATTCGAACCCTCGATAGGGGTAAACCTATACGCCCTTAGCAGGGGCGCGCCTTCAGCCACTCGGCCAGCTCTCCACGAAAGCGGGTAATTATAGTCAGGTCTGGCCCGATTGGCTAGTAATATTTTAACTTTTTAGTTAGCCGTTGTTTTGATCTTTTTCTGCTTGAATTCTGTCGTAAATTTCTTCGCGGTGAACAGGGACTTCTTTGGGCGCATCTACGCCAATTCTGACTTGATTACCTTTAACACCAAGGATATTAACAACAACATCGTCACCGATGATAAGTGATTCTCCAACACGTCGTGTGAGTATTAACATTGTGTACTCCTTACTTTCTCTTTCTGTATTTGAGCAGAAGATTATTGATTTATTATTGGGTTATATAACGTATCTAGTGGGCGATATGCGGGGAATACTACGCTTTTGTTATGAAAAAAGCTATTGTTCTTAATGTAATTAACTATTTTTGTTCGAGTTCAAATGCTTTGTGTAAAGTCCTGACCCCAAGCTCTAAATATTTTTGATCAACGACGACAGAGATTTTGATTTCAGATGTCGAAATCATACTGATGTTAATACCTTCACTGGCCAGTGATTCAAACATAATGTTGGCGATGCCTGCATGTGAACGCATCCCTACACCAACAATTGATATTTTTGTGATTTTGTCGTCACCGTTAACTTCTCTTGCGCCCAATTCATCTGCAGTCGCTTCCATAATGGCCATAGCATTTGGATAGTCATTACGGTGTACTGTGAAGGTAAAATCTGTTGTGCCATCATGTCCAGTATTTTGGATAATCATGTCGACTTCAATATTTTGCTTGGCGATAGGGCCTAAAATTTGTGTCGCAATACCTGGACTGTCGGGTACTCCAAGAATAGTCAGTTTTGCTTCATCGCGATTAAAGGCGATACCTGATATTAGGGCTTGTTCCATTTCGGTTTCCTCGGTAGTGATCAACGTACCGCCGCCATCTTTAAATGACGATAGGACACGCAGTGGTACATTATATTTGCTGGCGAATTCGACACTGCGAATTTGTAAGACTTTAGCGCCTAAGCTGGCCATTTCTAGCATTTCTTCAAAGGTGATTTCATCTAACCTTTGCGCTTCTGGTACGACCCGTGGGTCTGTGGTGTAGACGCCATCGACATCAGTATAGATTTGACATTCGTCAGCTTTTAGTGCGGCTGCTAGCGCGACAGCGGTGGTGTCAGAACCACCTCGGCCCAGTGTTGTGATATTGCCTGATTCATCACAGCCCTGAAAACCCGCGACGACGACAATATGGCCTTTTGCAAGATCAGCACGGATTTTGTCGTCATCAATTTCCATGATGCGTGCTTTATTATGGGTGTTATCTGTCAATATACGTACTTGACTACCTGTATAAGAATTCGCGTGAACACCTTGTTGCTCTAACGCCATGCAAAGTAGGGCAATCGTGATTTGCTCACCGGTTGACAACAGTACATCTAGCTCACGCCCTTGCGGATTGTCGTTGAGTTCGTTTGCTAAACCAACGAGTCGATTGGTTTCGCCGCTCATGGCAGAAACAACAACAACCAAATCGTGACCTTGTTGTTGGAATTGGATGAGTTTTTTTGCGACTTCCTTGATGCGGTCAACTGTGCCGACGGATGTGCCGCCAAATTTTTGTACGATTATTGCCATTGTTAATTATCCAACTGCGCACTGACCCAGTCATTGACTGAGTTAAGGGCATTTTCTAAGTTGTCAGGTTGATTGCCACCACCTTGTGCCATATCCGGACGCCCGCCCCCTTTACCGCCGACTTGTGAGGCGACGTGGAAGACTAAGTCTCCGGCCTTTAATTTGTCGGTGGCGTCTTTCGTGATACCCGCAATTAAGGTGATCTTTTCGCCATCAACAGCAGATAAAATAATAGCAGCCGGTGCCAATTTATTTTTCAGTTGATCGACCGTGTCTCTCAGGCTCTTGGTATCTGCACCTTCAAGTTGTGATGCTAAGACGTTTATACCAGAAATTTGCTGGGCAGAATTCGCTAAATCACTGCCCGCGCTACTGGCTAATTTTGCTTTTAGTGCGTCTAACTCTTTTTCGAGTTGGCGGTTGCGTTGAACAAGTTGCTCTGTTTTCTCTTCGATATTATCTGGTTTAGATTTGATGCTACAGGCAATAGATTGTAGCCGTTGTTGATTTGATTCAACGAGGTCTAATGCTGCTTCACCGGTAACACCCTCAATACGGCGTACGCCTGATGCGATGCCTGTTTCAGAGGTAATTTTTAATAAGCCTATGTCGCCAGTACGGTTAGCATGTGTACCACCACAGAGTTCGACTGAAAAGTCACTCATGCTTAGTACACGTACTTTGGCATCATATTTTTCATCAAATAGGGCCATTGCACCGGATGCTTTAGCTTGCTCTAATTCCATGAGTTCTGTTTCGACAGCATGATTTAATCTGATTTGTTGATTTACCATGCGCTCAACACGCTGTATTTGTTGCACGCTGACAGGTTCAAAGTGAGAGAAGTCAAAACGTAACCGTTCTGCATTTACTAAGGAGCCTTTTTGAGTCACATGGTCACCGATTACCTTTTGTAGGGCAGCATGCAATAAATGGGTTGCAGAGTGGTTTAAAGCTGTGGCTAAGCGGTTGGCTTCATCGATGTGTGCTGTGACAGCGTCACCTACACGTAGACTACCATTTTCTAGTTGCCCAAGATGTGCGAAGGCTTTGCCTTGTTTATGGGTGTCTGTCACATTGAAACATGCTGCATCCGTCGAGATTTGACCGACATCACCTGCCTGACCACCTGATTCTGCATAAAAAGTGGACTGTTCGAGGACGATAATCCCTTGTTGGCCACTATGCAGCTGCTCTACTTGTTGGTCATCAACTAAGATGTGACTTATTTGGCTGATATTTTGATGATGTTCGTAGCCGCAAAATTCGGTTTCACCCTCAATAGCGACTTGCTGAGATAGACCACCAGAAAATTGATTGGCTGATCGGGCTCGTGTACGTTGTGCTTCCATTTCACGTTCAAAGCCTGCGATATCTATGGTGAGATCTCGCTCACGGGCAATATCAGCTGTTAAATCTATAGGGAAGCCATAAGTGTCGTAAAGTAAAAAGACGGTTTCACCAGGGATTTCTTTGTCGGCTAAATTTGCGATGACTTGATCGAGTATTTTTAAGCCGTTGTCTAATGTATTAGCAAAGCGCGCTTCTTCTTGTTTTAATGCACGTTCGACATTAGCTTGTGCTTTAGCCAACTCGGGGAAGGCATCACCCATTTCTGTCACTAAGGGTTCAACCAGTTTATAAAAAAAGGCTTCTTTTAGGCCAAGTTGGTGACCATGTCTGATAGCACGGCGAATAATACGACGTAGGACATATCCACGACCTTCGTTTGAAGGTTGAACACCATCCGTGATCATAAAAGCACAAGAACGGATGTGGTCAGCCACAACACGTAGCGAAGTGTGTGTAGGATCTTTGGTGCCAGACAAAGATTGAATTGACGCGATCAACTGTTGAAATAAATCAATGTCGTAATTGTTGTGTACGTCCTGTAACACAGCAGCAAGACGCTCTAAGCCCATGCCTGTATCGACAGAAGGTTTAGGTAATGGGGCTAATGTGCCATTACTGGCACGATCGTATTGCATGAAGACTAGATTCCAGATTTCAATATAGCGATCGCCATCTTCTTCGGGCGTGCCAGGCGGTCCACCCGCGACTTCAGGTCCATGGTCATAAAAGATTTCTGAACAGGGGCCACATGGTCCTGTTTCACCCATAGACCAGAAGTTATCTTTGGCACCAATGCGAGAAACACGGCCTGGGTCGACACCGATTTCATCTATCCAAATAGTAGCTGCTTCATCATCTTCTTCAAAAACAGTGACCCATAACTTATCGGCGGGTAAGGCTAAGTGAACCGTTAAAAATTCCCAGGCGTATTGAATGGCTTCGCGTTTAAAGTAGTCACCAAAACTAAAGTTACCTAACATTTCGAAGAAGGTATGATGGCGGGCTGTGTAACCGACATTTTCAAGGTCGTTATGCTTGCCACCTGCACGGACACAACGTTGCGTCGTAACAGCACGACTATAGCTGCGAATTTCTTGCCCTAAGAAACATTCTTTGAATTGGACCATGCCTGCATTGGTAAAAAGCAATGTTGGATCGTTCGCAGGCACAAGTGGGCTGCTCGCTACAACGCTGTGGCCTTTTTGCTGGAAAAAATCCAGAAAACGCTTTCTAATATCTGATGAGCTGTTATTCATGTTATTTAACTGTTCAAACTTTCATTGATTTGTTCATGGGTAAAGCCACGATATTGTAAAAACCGTTGTTGCTTAGCGCGGTCTTTAAGGTCCTCGGGCACCTGTTCTCCAAAACGTTTATGTCGTACTGTTATTACTAATTCAAACCAGTCTATCTCGGCTTGTTCGAATGTGGTGTTAATTGTGTCAGTATTAACACCGCGTTCTTTTAATTCTAATCTAATTTTCTGACTACCATAGCCGCGTTGAGAACGGTAACGAAGGTAGTTTTCTGCAAACCGAGCATCACTTTGAATATCGGCTTTAGTCAGCTTTTCGATGATACTATTAATGTCCTCGAGCTCAAATTCTGCTTTGAGCAATTTGGTTCTTAATTCGGCCTGACTGTGTTCACGTCGAGAGAGTAAGTTTACTGCTCGTGCTGTGATGGATTGTGTTGTCACGCCTCAATATTGTCGTCGACATCATCGGTTTCAGTTGTGATAGTATCATCAGGGTTTGGCATCATTATCGCGCGAATTTTAGCGTTAATTTCATCTACCATTTCAGGGTTTTCTTTGAGGTATGTACGGACATTGTCTTTACCTTGCCCGATACGTGTGCCGTTGTAGCTATACCATGCGCCCGATTTCTCGACGATGTCATGTTGGACTCCTAAATCAATCAATTCACCTTCTAATGAAATACCTTCACCATAAAGAATATCGAACTGAACTTGTTTGAATGGGGGGGCCACTTTATTTTTGACGACTTTGACGCGTGTTTCATTCCCTAGTATTTCATCGCCTTTCTTGATAGCACCTATACGGCGGATATCAAGCCGAACGGAAGCGTAAAACTTGAGGGCATTACCACCGGTTGTTGTTTCTGGATTACCAAACATTACACCAATTTTCATTCGAATTTGGTTGATGAAGATAACCAATGTATTCGAACGTTTGATGTTAGCAGTGAGTTTGCGTAAGGCTTGAGACATTAAACGGGCTTGAAGTCCCATATGACTATCACCCATATCACCTTCAATTTCTGCTTTGGGTGTTAATGCTGCAACAGAATCAACAACGACTAAGTCAACGGCACCTGAACGGACCAACATGTCCGTGATCTCTAGAGCTTGTTCGCCGGTATCAGGTTGAGATACAAGCAAGTCGTCAATATTGACACCTAACTTTTCAGCGTAAAGGGGATCTAAAGCATGTTCGGCATCAACGAAAGCCGCAGTACCACCTTTTTTTTGCATTTCGGCAATGGCGTGCAATGTGAGTGTTGTTTTACCTGACGATTCAGGACCATAAATTTCAACGACACGACCACGGGGTAAGCCACCGATGCCTAAAGCAACATCAAGCCCGATTGAACCTGTTGAGACAGCTTCAATATCACGGCTTGCGGCAGAGTCACCGAGGCGCATAACAGCACCTTTACCAAATTGTTTTTCTATTTGGCCGAGTGCTGCACCCAATGCTTTTTTCTTGTTGTCATCCATTTATCAATCGCCTTATTAAGTGGTCTGATGAGTAATCGCCTGATTATCCCATAGAATCTGTTGCGTCTCTAGCGTTTTTAATGATTCCCTCAAATGCTAGGATAAGGGCTTGGCGGCGTACCGCCTCGCGATCGCCTTTAAAGTGGTGTGTGATACTTATTGTGCTTTGGTTTTTTATGGCAAAAGCGAAACAGACTGTGCCGACGGGTTTTTCTGTGTTACCACCTGTCGGGCCAGCGATACCGGTAATAGCAACAGCTATGTCAGCTTGACTGTTTTTTATGGCCCCGTTGGCCATTTCAATGGCGATATTTTCACTGACTGCGCCAAATTTGTTTAGGGTCGTTGCACTGACATTAAGATCACTTTGCTTTGCTGCGTTACTGTAGGTGACAAAACCACGTTCAAACCAGTTGGAACTACCTGCTAAATCAGTACAACATTTAGCTAGCCAGCCGCCTGTGCATGATTCGGCTGTAACAAGGCGATGCTCATTTTCGATCATTAGCTCGGCTAATTGTTCGGATAATTGTTTAAGATGTTCATCTGTTCCACTTTGCATGCGCTACACTATATAGATGGTCAAAAAACAAAATCATACGCCAATGATGCAGCAATATCTCCGTATCAAGGCAGAAAACCCAGGTTATTTATTGTTTTATCGCATGGGCGACTTTTATGAGTTGTTCTTTGATGATGCGCATCAAGTGGCAGAATTATTGGATATCACTTTAACAGCACGAGGCAGTAGTGGCGGTTCGCCGATCCCGATGGCGGGTGTGCCATATCATGCCGCAGATGGTTATCTTGCGAAGTTAGTGAAATTAGGGGTGTCAGTTGCGATTTGTGAACAAATTGGTGACCCTGCAGCGAGCAAAGGTCCTGTTGAACGAGAAGTCGTGAGGATCATTACACCGGGAACATTAACGGAAGAAGCTTTATTAGAAAGTCGTAATGAGAATTTATTAGTCGCGTTATATCAGCATAAAGGCGGCTATGGGTTGTCGACGGCAGAATTGAGTAGTGGCCGTTTTACGGTGAGTCAAGTGGCTTCTTTAACTGAATTACAAGCTGAGTTGGCTCGTCTTAATGCGGCAGAGGTGTTAGTAGACGAATCTGAAGTAGATAATCTGCCTGATTTTGCAAAAACATTACGTATTTTACCTCCATGGCATTTTGATTTGGACTTGGCACGTCGCCGCCTTTGTGAGCAATTTAAAACGCAAGATTTAAAAAGCTTTGCCTGTGATGAAATGGAACTTGGATTAATCGCAGCAGGTTGTTTACTCAATTATGCTCAAGAAACGCATCGAGCGGCATTGCCCCATCTGCGTGGGCTGAAAGTGGAATACGCAACTGATAGTATTCAAATTGATCCGCAGTCTCGCCGTAATCTCGAATTAGAGCTTAATTTGAGTGGTGCTAAAGAAAACACGTTATTGTCTGTATTGGATAAAACGGTCACATCGATGGGTGCTCGGCTATTCAGGCGCTGGTTATTACGGCCCTTACGTGATCAGACAGTATTGAAAGCGCGTCAACAATCCATACAGCAATTACTATCGTTGCAGGGTGTCGAACCCTGCCAACAATTATTGAAGCAATTGGGTGATATTGAACGTGTGTTAGCCCGTATTGCACTGAGAACAGCACGGCCTCGCGACTTTATGCAATTGCGATTGGCTTTAAGCTTGTTACCTGATTTTCACATGGTGTTAAGTGTGTTTGAAACAGCCCGTTTGGTTCAAATTGATTGCGAATTAGGGTCATTTTCCGAGTTACTCACATTATTAAAACAGGCATTGATTGTATCTCCTCCTGTTTTGATCCGTGATGGTGGTGTGATTGCACCTGGTTATGATGCTGATTTAGATAAATTACGAAATATTCGTGATGAAGCTAATCAGTACCTGACTGATTTGGAAACGCGTGAGCGAGAACGGACTGGGGTTGCAACGTTGAAGGTCGGTTATAACCGTGTTCATGGTTATTACATCGAGCTAGGGAAAACCCAGACGTCGGTACCAAGCGATTATGTGCGTCGTCAAACCTTGAAAAATGCTGAGCGATATATCACGCCAGAACTCAAGTCATTTGAAGATCAGGTATTAACAGCAAATGAAAAAGCATTAGCTTTAGAAAAAGCATTGTATGAGGAGCTGTTTGATAAAGTGATGCCAGATTTGCCCGTGTTACAGGTGTCTGCACATGCCTTGGCCGAATTGGATGTGTTAGTTAATTTAGCAGAACGTGCTGAAACGTTAGATTATGTTGCACCCCATTTCACTGATGAGGCCGGCGTCTTTATAGAGCAGGGCCGACACCCAGTTGTCGAACTGTCTACGGAACAACATTTTTGCCCTAATGATTTGCTGCTGTCTCAGCAGAGACGACTATTATTGATTACGGGTCCCAATATGGGCGGTAAATCGACGTATATGCGGCAAACGGCTTTAGTTGTTTTATTGGCCTATATGGGCAGTTTTGTACCGGCTAAAAAAGCAGTGATTGGGCCTATTGATCAAGTTTTCACTCGTATTGGTGCGTCAGATGATATAGCCTCTGGGCGTTCAACGTTTATGGTTGAAATGAGCGAGGCCGCGACCATTTTAAATAATGCGACTGAACATAGTTTGGTTCTAATGGATGAAATAGGACGGGGTACGAGTACATTTGATGGTTTGTCGTTAGCTTGGGCGTGTGCAGAAAAATTGGTACGTGATATTGGCGCTTATACCTTGTTTTCGACGCATTATTTTGAATTGACACAAATTCCCGTTGCTTACGATAAAGCAGAAAATGTTCATTTAGATGCGATTGAGCATGGAGACAAAGTGGTATTTTTGCATCAGTTAAAGCCGGGGCCGGCAAATCAAAGCTATGGTTTACAGGTCGCGCAATTAGCTGGCGTGCCGCAAGATGTGATTCAGACAGCGAAAATAAAGTTGGCGGAGCTAGAAACCACACGTCAACAATTACCCAAGTTAACGCTAGTGAAGCAGACAGACTTGTTTAGTGCCGTGTCGGAACCATCTGAATTGGAAGTCAAACTGGGTGCATTAGATTTAAATGATGTAACGCCAAAACAGGCATTGGACGCTTTATATCAATTACAAATGTTGTTAAAAGACTAGTATTGAATACAGTTTTGTACGAGTTGTTCTAGCCTTCGTTGGCCCAATTGATTCATCAGGGCGATATTATCTTCAGGAATTTGACCTGTATCTGGATAGGCTGAAATTGCTTTTTCTAGACTACTTTCTTTTAATAGATGCAGTAAAGGGAAAGGGGAGCGGTTGGTGTAGTTTTCAGGGTCCATGGGGCTGGTACCTGCAAATTGATAGTGTGGATGAAAGCTAGCAAGTTGGAGGATACCTTTGTAGCCGAGTGCTTGGAGCCGCTGTTCTGCTGGATCTAAAAAAGCATTGTAATCCTCAAAGTTTTGCAAAACATGTGGATGAATAAGCAAGGTTGTTTCAATGTCAGTGTTATTGACGAATTCTGTTGCTGCTTGTTCGAGTTGGGTTAGCAAGGATTGCGTATCGTTACTGTGGCAGACAATATAGTGCACGCGGTTTTTAATGACTTCGCGTTTGGCAAAGGGGCAGAGGTTAAGTGCAATGACGATACTTTCTACCCAACGCTGGGTAGCGAGAATGAAAAGCTTATCTTGTTCTCTCACAAGTCTGCACTGTCAATCGTGATGGGCATACCAATCTCGATATGTCCATTGCTTATAATCGTAGCACGGATGCCTGCCTTGTCTGTAAAGACCTTGATGACTTGTTGCTGGGAAAGGTTGTCGTTAGTGAGTTTTTCGCCGAGTGAGCGACAGGGCTGACATTGTTCGATACCGAGTAGTTTGACTTGGCCGATATAAAAAGTTTGGCCGACTAAGGGTTTTAATTCAATGCCTTGGGTGATAAGGTTACGCCTAGTATCTTGAATATTAATATTTTGTTGTTGGCATTGATTAAATAGCGCGATGTTCTCACCTTCAATCAAGGATATGTTTTGGCCTGGCCATCGATGTTGGTCAAAATTTCTATCGCCGATAATGCCTTTTTGAGCGATGACCTCTATTTTTGTAACAGATTGTTGTTCGGCTTCAGATTCGGGGGCAAGAAATATCGCTTGTATCATGTGAGTACCTGTTGCAGCCAATGGGAAATATCTTCTATTTCTTGGTAATGGACCTCGTGTCCCATCGGGTAGCTCTTGTATTCAGGTGCGTAATTTTGCTTTATTAATTCAGCTTCAGCAAGTTTGGCCAATGGTTCAGTGACAATTTCATCATGAGTACCTTGAAAAATATGAATAGGGATAGTTTTATTAGCAGGGTGAAGTTGAATGGTCTTGTAGGTAGCGAAGTAGCTGGAGAGCGACATCAGCCCCGCTAAGGGTTTGTCAAAGCTTAAGCCTGCTTCAAAAGCAACTGCGCCACCTTGAGAAAAACCGGCTAAAACAATGTTATCACTGGCAATACCGTTTTCCATTTCACGTTCAATTAAATTTTTGATGGCTTGTGCTGACGCCATAATTTGTGGTGTGTCGATTTTTCTTTCCATATCCATCGCATAGATGTCATACCAAGCAGGCATCACTACACCATTATTGATAGTGACAGGCAATGGAGGGGCATGGGGAAAAATAAAGCGAATGCCTAATGCTTCCGGAATAGTGAGCCTAGGGATGATCGGTACAAAATCGTGGCCGCTAGCGCCTAAACCATGAAGCCAAATAACAGCTGCACTGATATTGTCTGATGTTTCCACCATTTCACAGGGTAAGTAGTCCATGCTTACTATCTTAAATTAAGATTCTAGATCTGGATAGACAGGGACGCGGTTTCTACCTTTATTTTTTGATTGGTAGAGTGTTTCGTCTCACTGTGCAATCAGTTCTTCAAGAGAAATTTTCTTATTGAGTTCAGTGATACCGATATACCGATACTGATAGTGACTGACTTATCTAGCTGATAAGGGTGTTGCAACATTTCTATTTTACTGCGAAGTCTTTCAGCTAGTGCATGGGCTTTTAATAAATTGGTTTCTGTTGAAATTAGTAAAAACTCTTCACCACTAATACGCCTAAGGCTGTCCGTGACACGTAGGCCAGAATTGATGCTTTCAGCAATGATTTTTAGTACCGCATCACCAGTACCATGACCAAAGTTGTCATTGATTTGTTTGAAGTTATCAATATCGATGGCTAAGCTGCAGAATGATCTGTAAAAGCGGATAGCACTATGCCACTCTTTCATTGCGAATAGCATGATAGAGCGACGGTTGTGGATACCAGTGAGCTCATCCCGAGTTGCTAGTAGTTGCATGGCTTTGGCGTGTTTTTTAGAACGTGTCAAAAGGGCGGTAATAAGAGAAATGACGACTAAAGCTAGGGCGATTAGAAGGTATTGTAATTTTAAGGTGGTTTGATGGTATTTGAGTTCTTGTTATAGTTGCTCGTTTATTAGGGCGAGTTGTTCGTTTCTGATGCAAAACGTTGAGTTTCAAACTGTGATTGCAGACGTTGTGTCACTTCTTTGTTTTGTTGTTCGAGCAGTTGTTTTTGCAAAGAGGTATAACGCTGATGATGTTTAAGTGCTTGTTCAAGGTCGGCCATTTTCATATGTTGCGCTTAAGCCACGATGCGTAAGCATAAGGGCTTTGCTGAAAGGTTGTTTTTGAAGCACTGAAAGGGCCACTAAATAATCTTCGATAGTTTGTTCAAAGTGTCCTTGTTCATCGGCGATGTCACACAGATGACGCTGTACTCTTGGTGCTTCTGTCTTATCATGGATAGCAACAAATAATTGCAGTGGTTCTCTTAAATATTTTTTGGTCGTATTATTCTTTGATTGTGCTTGCACGTTGACATCCATTGCTTTTAATGCGGAGGCGATACCGGCGTCGTCAGCGAGTTCTCGGCTAAGTTTGAGAGAGGCTTTAAAATTTTTGTTGGCTTTAGAGAATTGTTTACGAGAGGCGTTAACGTGTCCTAAATTGAAGAGGCTAACAGACAGCGCGCCTTTGTCATTACTTGCTTTATCCAGCTTTATCAGTTCGGTGAAATAGCGATGGGCCTGCTCTAGTTGGCCTGTATTGTAGTAGACATTAGCCATTGAGTTGAGAACATCATTGTGGATGGCTTGATTTTCTGGAGTGTTTTTGTTGTCGTAAGCTTTGTTATGTAATTCTAGTGCATGCTGTATATGGGAATCAGCGCGTTCGATTAGCCTTTATAAAATAAAATTTGCTTAGGGTTCCGCTGTTGCTATTTGTTCGGCGTAGCTGTTGCTACCAAACATGAGTAGGACAATGAGGCAGAATAAGGTAATACAGTCAGTCGTGTGAGCATGTCGCTTCTTGCACTCCTATCAGGCAAGTTGGGTTAGACGAATGGTGCCTATTATTGTGTTATAAACTACTGATAGTTAATGTGTTCCAGTACTCAATTTACGTAATTAGGTGGTGTTTTAAAGCTGGTAAGGTTCAATGCCGGTGGCGGCATTTGCACATGATAACCTTGGGTTTGTAAATTTTTGATGACCGTTGTGATATCTTCACGTGCTAGTGGTTTATCTTCTGACAAGCACACTTCCATAACGAAAATGGGTTCTTTTCCCATCGAGTCGTAAAGTGCCTGAGGTATTTCTGAAAAGTCATCTTTGTTGGGGATGTAGAGATAGAGTTCGTCTTTACGGCTACTTTTGTATATATATGTGTTCATAAGTTAGCGCTTATTGGTCCTAGTTTGAGATGGGTGGATGATAAATAATCTGAACAGTAGTACCATCAGGGTCATAGCAATAAAAGCTTCTAGCTCCGTCGCGGTGTGTTCTGGGAGGTTGTTTCATTTTCACTTTGTGCTGGTTTAAAAATGTAAACCATTCGTCAACCTGTTCTGCTGTTTGGATAATGAACCCAATATGGTCAAGTTTTTGTTCTACTTGAATCTGTGTTTTATCGGTTCGATGAAGGGCAAGGTTGTCATTTCCAGATGTTATATAGAGATTATCTCTATCTGGTCGCCATTCGATGGCCATGCCCATTAAATGAGTATAAAAATGTTCGCATGCTTCAAATTCTTTTACGAATAGGGCGATATGTTTTAAACCTTGTGTTGGTGCCGGTCTTTTTATCGTGACGTTCATGATGTTTGTTTATTTTCTGTAGCGGTGTCAATGATGACATAGTCATGGGTCACTTCAGCGGCTTTTCCTAGCATCAGGGAGGCTGAGCAGTACTTTCCTGCGGATAAAGAGACCGCACGTTTTACTTGGCTTTCCTTGATATTGTCGCCAGTAATGATGAAATGAACATGGATGTGTGTAAAGATTTTTGGTATTTTTTCGCTGCGTTTGGCAGAAATTTCAACAACACAATCCTCGATATCTTGCCGTGATTTTTTTAACATTTCGACAACATCAAAACTGGTGCAGCCCCCAAGTCCTAGCAATAGCAACTCCATAGGGCGTATTCCCGTGCCGTGGCCACCTCGTTCTTCTGGCCCATCCATGATCAGACTGTGGCCCGTACCTGACTCGCCAATGAATTGTACGTCTTCTATCCATTTCACTCTTGCTTTCATTCGTTCATAACCAATAGTTGATAAGTTAACTTGATTTTGCCATATTTAGTCTGAATATAGTTATAAATTGCTTTGCAATAATGACATTCTTAGCTTCCGACTATGGATTATTTGGAGAGGATGGGTAATAAATGGATTATATAAATACAAACAAATAGAAGAAGATTTAGCCGACTTTTTTCGTGTTTGCCACAGTAAACATTACACGGTCAAATCAACATTAATTCGCTCAGGTGATTCTGCTGACACGCTCTATTATCTTCGTGAAGGTTCTGTCACTATTGTGATGGAAAATGAAGAAGGTGAAGAGATGATTGTTGCTCATTTGAATCAAGATGACTTTATAGGTGAGATTGGTGTGTTTTTCCTGAAATCATTGATAGAACTGTGACGGTGAGTGCCAAGACTGATTGTCGTGCCGAAGAAATTACTTATCAGCAAGGTAAACCCATGTTGAATACGACCTTAAAAAAGAGTGCTACCCAAGTTTATTAACGTTACTAGCTGAGAATATGGCTAATCGTTTATTATCAACAACACGTAAGGCGAGTGAATTGGCATTCTTAGATGTAACCCGTCGTGTCACTGCAGCATTAAAAGAATTAACTGCACAGCCTGACGCGATGAAACACGAAGAAGGTATGCAAATTAAGGCAACACGACAAGAAATTAGTTGTATGGTCGGTTGTTCTCGTGAAATGGCCGGGCGTGTATTGCGTAGCTTACAAGATCAAGGTCTTGTTTGGGCTCGTGGTAAAGCGATGATCATTTATGATCACGAGCAAAAAAAACCTGCTGTTGTCGTCGATTAACTGAATAATGTGCTGAGCTGATGGCCGGGGTCATCAGCTCGCATAAATGCTTCTCCAACTAAAAAACCGTTAACATCATTGTCACGCATTAATGCCACATCTGCTGGCGTATGAATCCCACTTTCTGTGATGACGGTATGCCCATCTGGTATCCGATTTAATAAATCCAACGTTGTTTCTAAGCTGGTCTCAAACGTGCTGAGATTACGGTTGTTGATACCAATTAATGGTAAATTTAAGAATAGGGCGCGTTCTAATTCTTCAAGGTCATGAACTTCGACCAATACGTCCATATCTAAATACATCGCTAGATCACTGAGTTCACTTAGCTGTTGATCATTTAGTGCTGAAACAATCAATAGAATACAGTCAGCATTAATTGCCCTGGCTTCGTATACTTGGTATGGGTCGATGATAAAATCTTTACGAATAATGGGAAGTTGTGTGGCCGATCTTGCTTGCTCTAAATAGAGCTCATCACCGTGAAAAAAATCCTTATCTGTTAGAACAGAGAGGCAAGCTGCACCATGTTGTTCATATGATATAGCGATATCTGCAGGAATGAAATGTTCTCTTAATAGCCCTTTGCTCGGTGAATGCTTTTTAATCTCAGCAATGACAGCAGCCTCGCCAGCATTGATTTTTCTTTCGATGGCAGTGACAAAACCGCGAGGTGAATCAGCATTTTCAGCAAGTTCCATTATTTGTTGTAATGATGTTGTTTGACTACGTTGTGTTATTTCTTGTTGTTTGCGTGTTAAAATTTTCTTGAGAATATCGGGCGTGTCAGTCATTGTTTATGATTACTTTTAAGTTTGTGTATTAACGGTTAGTGCAATGGATGAGGTCTTGTAATTTTTGTTTAGCCATTCCATTATCAATCACGCTTTGTGCTTGTTTGATACCTTCATCTAAGCTGTCTGCTATATCTGCTGCGTAGATTGCAGCACCCGCATTCAAGACAACAATATCTCGTGAAGGCCCAGTTTGACCATCAAATACCGAATTAATAACGGCTAGACTTTCTTCTGCGTTATTGATCGCTAATGATTCAACTGCTTCACGTTTAAGGTCAAATTGTTCAGGTTCAATGTCGTAGCATCGAATGTCACCCTCTTTGAGTTCAGCGACAAAAGTACTTGCGCCTATACTGATTTCATCTAAACCATCACTGGCATGAACGACGAGAACATGTTTGCTGCCCAATGCTTTTAAAACGTTTGCCATGGGTTCGACCCATTTTTTATCGAAAACGCCGAGTACTTGATGCTTGGCTTTTGCGGGATTGGTAAGCGGTCCTAACAAATTAAAAATAGTTTTGATGCCCATCTCTTTTCGAGGTGTAATGGCATGCCTCATTGCACCATGGTGTTTTTGGGCAAACATAAACCCAACACCAATGCTTTCAATGCAGTGTTTTACTTCCTCTGGTGTGATATCCAGATTCACGCCCGCTGCTTCAAGGACATCTGCGCTGCCTGAACTACTACTGATTGAACGATTACCATGTTTTGCCACTTGACCGCCGGCTGCAGCAACGACAAAGGCAGAAGCCGTTGATACATTAAACGTACTTGCACCATCACCACCGGTACCACAAGTATCCACTAGCGTTGAAGCTGTGATATTAACGGGTGTTGCTAATGAACGCATGACATCGGCTGCTGCTGCAATTTCTGTGACGGTTTCTCCCTTCATTTGAAGAGCGACAAGGAAGCCAGCAACTTGTGCGGGGGTGGCTCCACCGGTCATGATGTATTGCATTACATCGGACATTTGTTGTTGTGTGAGGTCTTGTTTCTCGACGACAACTTTAAGGGCTTGTTGAATATCCATTACATTCTCAGTTAACATTCTAGGAAGTTCTTGAGCAGGGCATGACCCTGCTCAGTTAGGATGGATTCTGGGTGAAATTGCACGCCTTCAATTGGCAGTGTTTTGTGCTTAATTCCCATGATTTCATCAATTTCACCATCTTCTTTTTGCGTCCAAGCTGTTAGTTCAAAACAATCCGGTAATGTGTCTTTATCAATGACTAAGGAGTGATAGCGTGTAGCCTCAAATGGGCTTGGAAGCGCTTTAAAGACACCAGTATTGGTATGGTAAACAGGCGATGTTTTACCATGCATGATTTCATTAGCATAAACGATGTCACCACCAAATGCTTGGCCGATAGACTGATGGCCTAGGCATACACCTAAGATTGGCTTTTTGCCAGCAAAATGGCGAATAACTTCGAGCGAGATACCCGCCTCGTTAGGTGTGCAAGGACCTGGTGAAATAACAATCCTATCAGGATTTAATGATTTGATTTCGGCAATGGTTATTTTGTCGTTACGATGTACTTGCACATCAGCACCTAGCTCACCAAAGTATTGCACTAGGTTATAAGTGAAGGAATCGTAATTATCTATCATCAATAGCATCGAGAAATGTCCAACTATTCGTGTTGATTTAAATCGAGGCCTGCTTCTGCCATCGAAACCGCACGGAATACGGCGCGTGCTTTATTCATTGTTTCTTGCCACTCCATCTCTGGTACAGAATCATAAACTATGCCAGCGCCTGCTTGAATATGAAGTGTATTGTCTTTGATGACTGCGGTACGGATCGCGATGGCGGTATCCATATTACCAGACCATGATAGATAACCGACGGCACCGGCATAAACGCCACGTTTTATGGGCTCTAACTCATCAATGATTTCCATCGCTCTGACTTTGGCAGCACCGCTGACTGTGCCAGCTGGGAACGTTGCCTTTAAGGCATCAATGCAACTCATATTAGGCACGACTTTTCCAACGACATTCGACACAATATGCATGACGTGGGAATAACGTTCAATGACCATTTTGGCGGTTAGTTTAACAGTACCAATTTGGCTGACACGACCGGCATCATTTCGGCCTAAATCAATCAACATCAAATGCTCTGCTAATTCTTTCGGATCAGCTAGTAAATCTTGCTCTAAGGCTTTATCTTCTTCGACAGTTTTACCACGTGGTCGCGTACCTGCAATAGGACGAACAGTGACTTCATCTTCTTCCATACGGACTAAAATTTCAGGTGATGAGCCAACAATATGGAAATCATCCAAATTGAGGTAATACATATAAGGCGATGGGTTTAATGTTCTTAATGAGCGATATAGATCTATGGCCTGTGCAGTAAAAGGTACAGAAAGTCGCTGTGATAAGACGACCTGCATGATGTCGCCATAAGTGATGTATCGTTTCGCCTTTTTAACGGCATCGATAAAGCCGTCATGGGTAAAACCAGAGACAAAGTCATATTCATTGATAGTTTTACTGCTGTGTTTTGAATCGAGCTTAGGTGTCGCAGTACGTAACCGATGGGTTAGATCGTCTAATTCTTGGTGTGCTGCATCAAAGGCATCGTTATGGCTTGGATCAGCGTGGACAATCAAAAACAGTCGTCCAGATAGGTTATCAAACACGATTAAGTCGTTCGAGATCATTAATAAAATATCAGGACAATTGAGTGGGTCAGGATTAGGGCAGTCTCCTAATCTCGGTTCGATATAACGAACGGTGTCATAAGCAAAATAACCGACTAATCCACCATTGAAGCGGGGGAGATTTGCTAAGTCTGGTACTTTGTATTGTGCTTTATAGTTTTCTATCCATGCTAGTGGATCAGGACTTGCCGTTTGTTCAGTAATTTCACCTTTGTGTACGACTTTTATGTCTTGGCCAATGACGTTAATTACCGTGTCACAGGGAAGGCCTATGATGGAGTAACGGCCCCATTTTTCACCGCCTTCGACTGATTCGAATAAGTAAGAATATGGCTCATCTGCTAATTTTAAATAGGTACTCAGCGGGGTATCTAAGTCTGCAAGAATTTCTCTTGCAACAGGAATGCGGTTATAGCCCTCTTTGGCGTATTGGTTGAATTGGTCGCGGGTCATCATGGCTCTAGAATAAGTTTGTTAACTCTGAAAAACTATCGATAACACGATCTGGGTTCGCTGTTCGTATATCAATGCCGTGATTGTATCCGTAGGTCATACAGACGATAGAGAAGCCTGCAGCTCGCGCTGCTTTGACGTCATTGATTGAGTCACCGAGCATCATGGCTTCTTCGACATTAATATTGAAAAAGTCAGCGCCGTGTATTAGTGGCGCAGGGTCAGGCTTTTTTACGGGCAAAGTATCACCACTTATGACTATCTCGAAATCATTGAGGATGCCGAGTTTTTCTAGGATGGGTAGCGTGAACTGTTCATCCTTATTGGTGACACAGCCTAGATTGATATCTTGGCTTTTTAACCACGTTAACCCTTCTCTCACATCAGGATAAAGTTGACTTAAATTACATGGGTTTTTCGCGTAGAGGTCCATGAAGATAGGTTGCGCTTTTTCATAAAGTTCATTTGAGGGCTTGCCATTGAAATCATCAGTAAGCGCCCGTTCTATTAATCTTGGCACGCCGTTGCCAACCCATTTACGCACTTTCTTTTCACCGCGTGCCTGCATATTGAGTGCAGACATCGTTTTATCAACGCACCAAGCCAAATCTGGCACGCTATCCACTAGCGTGCCATCGAGGTCAATTAAGATCATTTTTGGTTTGGTGAGTAGCATTAATTTTATCGCAAGACTTAATTTAAGCAGAGGCTCGGGATTAAATATTAGCTTGTGCTAATTCAGCGCGTAACGCTGTAATAATTGTTTCGTATTGATTTGGATCATCAGTATTGGCAGCTCCGAAGACGGCAGAACCCGCAACGAAAGTACGTGCACCTGCTTCTGCGATTTCACGAATGTTTTTAACGTTTACACCGCCGTCAATTTCTAAATCGATATCATAGCCACTCTCGTCGATCATTTTGCGCGCTTCGCGTAATTTATCGAGGGTATGTGGAATGAAAGATTGGCCACCGAAGCCAGGGTTAACAGACATTAATAAGATGCGGTCAACTTTGTCCATTACATGTTCTGCTAATGAAAGAGGTGTCGCTGGATTGAAAACGAGGCCAGTTTTACAGCCTTCGTTTTTAACCAGTTGTAAACTACGATCAATATGGTCAGATGCTTCTGGATGGAAAGTAATGAAGCTAGCCCCTGCTTTAGCAAAATCTGGGATAATGCGATCGACAGGTTTGACCATAAGGTGAACGTCGATTTCAGCAGTCACACCGTGTTTACGCAATGCATCACAGACAAGGGGACCAATGGTTAGGTTGGGTACATAGTGATTGTCCATGACATCGAAATGTACGATATCAGCACCTGATGCTAGGACGTTATCGACTTCTTCGCCTAGGCGTGCAAAATCGGCAGAGAGAATAGATGGAGCAATGTAAAAATCAGCCATAGTGATACTCTTAATAGAATTATATTAATAGGTCTTGTGTCAAGACTATTCATCTTATCGTAGTTAGTGGCTTTTTTCAGCTTTTGTAAAATGTCATAGCTGATTATACTGCTTATTGTATTCAAATTTGTTTAGCTTGAGAGAAGTTTATTTTGAGACGGTTTTATTTCATTTTTCTAATGAGTTTAGTCACTTGGTCAGCTATTGCTGCTGAAGAAGCGGCAATGGAAGCGGGGGCCGAGAAGGTCGACGATCCAAGTTCTAAAAACGTCATGGTGCGTCAAACGAGTCCGGTATTAGGCTATCAAGCCCTGTCTGTAGCGGGTCAGGATATAGATTCTGCTTATCGTGAAGAAACATTAGGTGAGCGTCATGGTGTAGTGGTGTTTTTCCACGATCTAGGGAGAAGTTTTTGAGAGTAATGGTGTTGTTACGCCTCTGCGGCGCCGATGGATTGAATATGGTTGGTCAACATTAATGCTTTCGATTGATATGCCTTTCAATACCAATGTGATGTTATCGGCATCATTGGAACAGAAACTAGAAGTAGGTTCTGAAGAGAGTGAGTCAGTAAACGACGAGGAGATGGTGCTGCACAAAATGATTTGCCACCGGTACCTAACTTAGAACGTGTTGAAGCGGCACTTGCAATGTTACAAGCAGAAGGGTTTGAGCGGGTTATTTTCTTGGGATATGGCAAGGGCGATGAGATGGCGATTAATATGATGAAATCTCAGACGCTACCTGTCGAGGGGCTAATATTGATCGATATGCCCCGAATTAATATCAGTGATGATTTTAAAGCCTTAGAAATACCCGTTTTGGAAATTTTTGCTAGTCAGGGTCTACTTGGAGTGGATAAGGCTGTTAAACAAGGTAAAGCAGCGATGAAGCGCGGCGCGAAAACAAATTATCCAGTGCGACGGACTTTAGGGGCCTATCATGTTTTTTATGGTTTAGAACCCATGTTACTAATGACTGTAAAATCTTGGTTGAATGCCAGCTTTGTGAAACCAAGGTTGTAGCCAAGTGCAGTTGTATGAAGGTCAACTAATTCATCAGTCGCAATCGGATGATGGTGTGATTGAAGTCGTTGATGATGGAAATATTCGTTCTCTACATTTTGGGACTTCTCCACGCCAGAGTTGTATGTCATTACAAGTACCTTACAGCTTAGAGTTGACCTATACCGAAGCGATGATGGCGTCACTGTTATTGAACTCAGAACCGAAGCGTGTACTCGTTATTGGTTTGGGCGGTGGGTCTTTGGTAAAATATTTATTGCATCATTTCCCAACTTGTCAGATTGATGTCGTGGAATACCGACAGGATGTCGTGAAAGTGGCTTACGGTTACTTTCAAGTACCTGAACATGATGACCGTTTAAAGGTGCATATTGGTGATGGTTATTTGTTCGTGCAGGAGCAATTCTATAAGGATGAAGTCGGTTACGATATGATGCTCGTCGATGCTTATGATCATATGGGTATGGCGGAGAGTGTGGGCGTGCAGGTTTTTTTCGATGCGTGTGCCGGCTTGTTGACGCATCAGGGTGTGTTGAGCATTAACCTTTGGGGTACGAACAGACCTTTGTTTAAGCAGTCCATGGCACGGATTAATGAAAGTTTTGAGGGTAGGAGCCTGGTTTTACCTGTTGAGGATAAAGGCAATGTGATTTGTCTTGCGACATCCCAGCTAGTGACACAATCAGATTTGAAACGGTTAAAGAAGACGGTCGATGCAATGGATGTACAGTTTCAGGTTAATTTGTCGAAATCATTGCATGTCCTGATAAGACGTAATCGGCCCATTTTAAAAAAATTATTTATATAGTGGGTAAGTCAGAACAGATGATAAAACGTATTTTGCATTTTTTTCTGTTCTTCACAATGGTGTCGTTGCCAACTATTCCTTTGGCAAATGTGGTGGATATTTCTTTAGTGGTGTCAAGGTCGACACATACTTTATTCGTTAAGCGAGGTTCTCAGGTCTTAAAGCGTTACAGAGTGGCTTTAGGGAGTGGTGGTCGTCAAGCTAAAATGCGTGAAGGGGACGACAGGACACCTACAGGTAAGTACAAGATCACGCAAATTCGTGATAGTGACCGTTTTCATTTGTTTATGCAGTTAAATTATCCAAATATACAAGATGCCAAGCGTGCTTTGGTAAAAAAAGCAATCACTAAAGCAGAGTATAACGCTGTACTTGATGCGCACATATTTGGCGTACAACCGCCGCAAAATCTTGTTCTCGGAGGTGCTATCGGTATTCATGGCATTGGTTTAGAGAGTCAAGAAAAAATAAAAATTCATCGAAATATTGATTGGACTGAAGGCTGTATTGCCTTACGTAATGCCGAAGTGGAAGAGCTCAGTCAATACGTTACTGTTGGCACTGAAATTCATATTGTCGATTGAACAAACAATTCTTTAATTAGGCTTATTTAGCTTTGTTATAGAATAGCGCTCCAATAGGATAAGACAAATGAGTTTATATGCAAGCTGCGCCTGACCTTTTTAATTACCGCAAATATTGGGCACACCGGTTTGGTATCGCACCACAATTACCGATGTCTCGTGATGAGATGGATGATCTTGGTTGGGATAGTTGTGATATTATTTTGGTCACGGGTGATGCCTACGTTGACCACCCTAGTTTTGGTATGGCCTTGATAGGTCGTTTATTGGAATCACAAGGGTTTCGTGTTGGTATTATTTCCCAGCCTGATTGGACGGATGCTTCTGAATTTAAGCGATTAGGGCAGCCTAATCTGTTCTTCGGCGTGACCGGTGGCAATATGGATTCGATGGTCAATCGCTATACCTCTGATCGTCGCATTCGTAGTAACGATGCTTACACCGCTGATGGTGAAGGCGGTAAACGCCCAGATCGCTGTGTTGTGCCTTATAGCCAGCGCTGTCGAGAGGCTTATAAAGGTGTACCGATTATCATCGGTGGCATTGAAGCCAGTTTACGTCGCATTGCCCATTACGATTATTGGTCTGAAAAAGTACGCCGTAGTGTCATTATGGATTCTAAAGCTGATTTGCTGGTTTACGGTAATGGTGAGCGTCAAGTTGTCGAGATTGCGCACCGCCTGGCTAATAAAGAATCTGTTAAGGATTTGACCGATATTCGCGGTACGGCTTTTGTAACTAAATATGGCCAACGTGACGGATGGTGGGAAAAAGATTCAACTAGTGTTGATACACCTGGACAATTGAATCCACCAATTGATCCCTACGAAATGAAAACAACAACAAACTGTGAAGAATCAAAACAGGCAACACCCGATAAGCAAGAAGATGGCGCCCAAGTGATTCAAATTCACTTTAAACGGGAGGAGATGAGGGACAAATCACATACGGTTGTTAGATTACCTGCTTACAGTGAGGTGAAAGAGGATTCTGTATTGTATGCACATACGTCACGTATTTTGCACTTAGAAACGAACCCAGGTAATGCATTAGCACTTGTGCAGCAGCATGGTGAACGCGATGTATGGTTAAATCCTCCTCCTATTCCTCTTACTACGCCTGAAATGGATGGTGTCTTTGATTTGCCCTATAGCCGTGTGCCCCATGAATCATATGGTGATAAGAACATACCGGCTTATGAAATGATTCGTTTTTCGGTCAACATCATGCGTGGCTGTTTTGGCGGTTGTACTTTTTGTTCAATTACTGAGCATGAAGGGCGCATTATTCAAAACCGTAGTGAAGACTCGATTATTAAAGAAGTGGAAGCAATTCGTGATACGACACCTGGATTTACTGGGGTTATTTCTGATTTGGGTGGTCCTACTGCGAATATGTATCGGCTTGCTTGTAAAAGTGAGGAGATAGAGGCCAGTTGTCGGCGGTTATCTTGCGTCCATCCAGGTGTGTGTAAGAACTTGAATACAGACCATACGCCGTTAATTAAACTCTATCGTCGAGCACGGGCATTGCCTGGCATTAAAAAGATATTGATTGCTTCTGGTTTGCGCTATGACCTGGCAGTATTATCGCCGGAATATGTTAAAGAATTAGTAACGCATCATGTTGGTGGTTATTTAAAAATCGCGCCTGAGCATACGGAAGAAGGGCCGCTAGACCAGATGATGAAGCCTGGCATTGGGACGTATGACAAATTCAAAACGATGTTTGATAAGTATTCTAAAGATGCAGGTAAAGAGCAGTACTTGATACCGTATTTTATTGCTGCGCACCCTGGCACGACGGATAAGGATATGATGAATTTAGCCATTTGGTTAAAGCATAATGGATTTAGAGCAGATCAAGTACAAGCCTATTTACCGTCGCCGATGTCTGCTGCCGCTGCAATGTATCATTCTGGTAAAAATACGCTGAAGAAGGTGAATAGGAAGGGGGGGGATATTACGGTCCCTAAAGGTATTAAAGTCCGCCGTTTGCATAAAGCTTTTTTACGTTACCACGATCCAGAAAATTGGCCGATGCTACGTGAAGCCTTGGCTAAAATGGGTCGGGCAGATTTAATTGGTAATGGTAAAAAACACTTGATTCCGACCTGGCAGCCTGAGGGAACAGGAGAACAAGGTGAAGGTCGCCGGGTGAGCGTTAAAACTCAACAGGCACGCGCACAAAAAATGCGAACGCAGCATGTTCGTTCCAAAAAGATAACACGCCGCAGGCAGCGTTAATTTCAGTATTTAGTGTACGGTTGGATTAGCGAAGCTTAATTGTTGAACTAAGGTATTAACTAAACCTTCTTTTTCAATGGGCTCAAAATTAGTGCCGATTTTTTGGGTAAATTTTTTCTTGATATCACATTGAATAAGAAGGATTTGGCGTATTGCAGTGAAGTATTCTTCTTGCTTTTGATTACTTTCAGCTTTGTCTGCAAGATCTGTAGAGTACATCCTCAAGAGCATCGAAAAAGCAAAACTTTTAGCTATTCCGGCCGATATGGTCTCTCGACAGGCTTTTATCGCTTGCTGTGCTGTTGAAAACAATGCGGTATGTTGATTCGTATGTTGACCGAACAGGATTACTATATCATCTGCCACCATCTTTCATCCTTAATACACATGTGTGTCAATTGATTTAATTGAATGTGATAATGATAGTTTGTTGTTTCGAAAAACGTGATGAGACTCTCTCTTTTTATGGATTGTGGAGGGGGAAGCGATATGAAGTGGATTATTTCTAGTTTTAAGTTTATTTTGGTTCATGCCATTTTCAGTGCTGGCTTAAGAATATGATCTTGATATCAAAGGAATGCATGCTTTTATTCATTTTCGGGTTCATCATCTGGGAAGTGGGGTTGACTGGTAGAGCGGCCGTTTTAATCGTTTTGATGGAACATTTAGCTATGATGAACAGCAACCTGATAAATCTAGCGTGTCATTATGGATCGCCGCTTCGAGTATAGATACTAATCATGCTGAACGTGATAAACATTCAAGAGGTGAGGCGTATTTTCGATGTTAAGCAGTTTCTAGAAGCTAAAGTTGTATCACGTTCTTTTAAGGAAAGCAGTGATGGTATTGCTATTCTGGTCGGCGATTTTACTTTTAGGGGGATAACGAAATCGCTCACTATTGACGCTAGCCCTGTTAGTCACGGACATGAACCGTGGTTTGGATATCGTCGTAGTTTTGTTGGCAAAAGGCAGTTTAATTTGGCAGACTATAGTATTAATATCAATATTTTAACTGAAGAATCTAATGTTATTTATCTGGTGTTATCTGTAGAAGGTATCAGAGGATAGTTTAAAAGTGTATTGTAAATATATGATATTTATAATCTAAACAGTGCTGGGAGAAGGAATGGTTTAATAGAAAAAGGTGTTACTTCTCGATTAGCCTATAATAATCGCCTAATTGGTTTATGAGTAAACATCATAATGAATATTTTAGCTTTAGACAGTTGTTCAGAAATGTGTTCATCGGCTTTACTGTGTGACGGACAGTATTATGAGCAGCATGAGTTAACACGGCGTGGACATTCCGACTTAGTGTTAGGCATGATGGATAATTTATTTGAACAATCAGGTTCAGTTCTAACCGATGTGGACGTAGTGGCTTTCGGGCGTGGGCCAGGTTCTTTTACCGGGGTGAGAGTGGGGGTTAGTGTGGCGCAAGGAATCGCTTTCGCACGAGATATTCCTGTGGTACCTGTCTCTTCGTTAGCTGCAGTGGCACACAAAGCAGCAAAAACGCTTGATGCTGAATATATTGCAGTAGCAATGGATGCCAGAATGGGAGAAATCTATTGTGCTCAATATCATTTCGATGGGAAGACGGTTCACTTACTAACGGATGAACGTGTTTGTGAACCCACAGCTTTTAAGCCTTTTCATCAAGGAAAATGTGTTGGGGTTGGCACGGCATGGCGTGTTTATGAAACGCCATTAATGGCTAATTTTGCGGGTGTTGTTGGTCACGTTGATGCTGATTGTTATCCGGAAGCGAGACATATTATTGCTCTGGCAGAAATGGAGATTCAGTCGGGTAAGTTATTAAGTGCCGATCAGGCTCTACCTGTGTATTTACGTGATAATGTCGCGAAGAAGAAGGCGCAGCAAATTGGCTAAACAAGATAAAATTTATGCGTCAGCTTTAGATGAAATTATTGATTTTAAGTTTGATGAACGTGTTGTGTCAGTTTTCCCCGATATGATTCAACGTTCAGTGCCGGGATATGCGACGTTAATTTCTAATATTGGTGTTTTGGCCAATCGGTACGCACAGCCAGGCAGTATTTGTTATGACTTGGGCTGTTCTTTAGGTGCTGTGAGTTTGTCAATGCGTCAGCAAATTCAGAAAGCGGGCTGTAAAATCGTTGCAGTCGATAATTCTGCTGATATGATCGGCCAGGCTGAGTCTTTACTGGCAAAAGAACAAACTGAGTCGACATTAGCAGGAGTCGATTTACGTTGCTGCGATATTGATGATGTTGAGATAGAGAATGCGTCTGTTGTGGTCATGAACTTTACCTTACAGTTCATTGCTTTGGAAAAACGTTTGGCGTTGATTAAACGTATTTACACTGGTCTACAACCGGGTGGCGTATTAATTTTGTCTGAAAAGTTGGCATTTTCAGCTGCAAGGCAGTCTTCATTTTTAGTTGATGCACATCATGATTTTAAGCGTGCAAATGGCTACAGTGATTTAGAAATTAGTCAGAAACGGACAGCTTTGGAAAAGGTATTAATACCGGAAACGTTGCAGCAACACGAACTGCGGTTATCGGAAGCTGGCTTTGGCTTTAATAGTGTCTGGTTTCAATGCTTTAACTTTGCATCGATGATAGCCACCAAATGAACGATTATGATGCACTCTATCCTCAGCTTGAAGCCCGCGAACTGTCAGATTGGGTCAGTGTTTTAAAACCTCTAGTTGAAAGTCGTTTAGCCTCTGATGCACATGGCAAAATGCCAATTTGGCAAGCAGCTTTATCTGCTTTACCTGATTTGAGTGCTGATGATGTGGACTTGGTTACTGGTGTTAGCATTGGCGATAAACAGACGGTTGCTGAATCAGCACGTGTAGAGGTGATTGAGCAGTTACAACATTTTCATCCTTGGCGAAAGGGGCCATATCAGTTCTTAGGTATTGAGTTAGATACAGAATGGCGTTCTGATTGGAAATGGGATCGAGTTTTGCCACATATACAATCGCTAAAAGGGCGCACTGTTTTAGATGTAGGTGCTGGTAATGGTTATCACGGTTGGCGTATGCAAGGAGCAGGGGCTAAATTAGTTATTGGTATTGATCCTACTCGGGTTTTTACAATGCAATATTTAGTTATGCAACGGTATATCCGTTCGACACAGCACTATGTTTTACCTATTGGCATTGAAGAGATGCCAGAAAATTTACACTGTTTTGATACGGTTTTTTCGATGGGGGTGCTATACCATCGCCGTTCCCCTTTGGACCATTTGTATGAACTACGCTCTTGTCTGCGTTCCGGTGGTGAGCTAGTGTTAGAAACATTGGTGATTGAAGGGGATGTTCAAGATGTTTTAATGCCAGAAGCACGTTATGCCAAAATGCGTAATGTTTGGTTTATCCCTTCTGTTGATATGATGTCTTTATGGCTGGAGCGTTGCGGTTTTAGAACGGTTAAATGTGTTGATAAAACGATGACTAGTCTCGATGAGCAACGTGTTACGGACTGGATGCATTTTGAATCCTTAGCAGATTTTTTAGATCCAAAAGACAGGTCAAAAACAATAGAAGGTTACCCGAGTCCTTTACGAGCAACCTTCGTTGCGACAGCACCTTGATTATCTATGACTATAGCGCCTTCCTCTACGCCATTCCCAAGGTGGTATGGGATTCTCTTCTAACCATAACCCTAACCTCTCTTTCTTAGCCCTACATTCAAGCTCATACAAAGCCATATCTTTGTTATATTTCCTGTAAACCCAAGCAATCCCAAGCCTAACCAGCTCAGCATTAACATTCTGACCATCAACAAAGACGACACCAACAGTTCTTCCATACCTGTCTTTGGTTTCTACTTCCACGAAGGCTTGTTTTTGAAAAGCTAAATTAGCTAGAGTTTGTTTAGCTCTATTACCAAAGGGCTGCTTTCTCTCAGGTGTATCAATACCTGCTAATCTAACTTTTATTTGCTGGCTTGATGAGGTGAGTATAGTAAGCGTATCGCCATCAGCTATCTTAACTACCTTACCTTCAAGTGTTTCTGCTTGGGCTGATAGGGTAAATATTAAAAGTAAAGGTACAAATAATTTATTGATGTTTAGCCATCCACTCACGAGCCATATCTTGTGCTTTTCCTATTTGGGAAGGTGTCATTTCTTTCGCTAAGATGTCTCTGTTTTTGACAGCTTCTGCCTCTCCGCTAGAAGCTAATATATCCCACCACATGTATGCGCACTTATAGTCCTGGGCTACGCCATGACCATTGCCATACACGACACCAAGGTTGTATTGAGCTGATGCAATTCCTTGTTTAGCGGCTTTTGTGTACCACCTGACAGCCTCTCTGTAATCGTGGGCCACGCCTCTGCCGGTGTAGTACATAAGCCCAAGGACGAATTGAGCCTCTGCCACTCCTTCTTCAGCATCAACCAGGCAATTATCATAATTATCCATAATGTCTAGGCTTTTGTCATAACAAGCGAAAGCATTCGCACTTAGAAGAAAGAATAATAGTGCGACGATAATATTGTTCATGCGATTCCGTTATCTAAGTAGATGGAACTAGAATAACAAAAAAATGAAACGGCTTGTATAGCCCTGCTAAATCATGTCGTGAAATTTGTGACAGCCTCCAGTACAACATCTGGATAATCGGATTTATTGCTCAAAAGTAGTTAGGAACATCAAAATGATGTTGGGGTAGCACAACTTCAGGATAGTCCATGTTAGCGTCGTCTGTCAGACTCAGATATTTTTCTCTAGCTTTAACGATTGCCGCCGCAGAGCCTGCGAAAGAGAACCTTTGGAATAAGTTGAAATCATCATTAGTCAGATTAGGCCACAAGGTTTGGCCATACAAAAGCCTTGTGCTTAATTTATCTTCTATATACCCAAGCCATCGGGATTTTCTCACCTTGTTTTTTTCAACTCAACATGCAAACTTACATATCAGCACTACCGAGCTCGACATGTTTCCTATTGCTTTGTTATATGTCAGTAAAACAATAATTAAAAGTTGTTCTCTGAGTAGACTGTGTTAGTTGCGTTGTGTTTTTATGTATGAAACGTTTTTACCGCTCTTTGTTGTATAGATCGCCATAAGCTTGGTCACGCTATTTATAGCCTATAATTCAAGCTCTTCACTCATAACAATATGCGTCAGGACACCATGAATGGAATCTTCTGCTGATGTGTGTATTTGAAGCCAACTTTTTGGCTAGAGTTATTTCTTTCGACCACTTTGCCTGGTAGCGGGTGCGCTTTACGCTCTGCTTCTGCTAAATTTACTTTACCAAGACTATGTAAACACAATCTAGTGTCAATAGGCAGGTAGGGGAGAAGCATGCTACCTGATTTAATCCTTAACCAGTGATAACCATTGCGTTGTGATAAGTACTTCATGAGAGCGGATCTCCACTAGAAAAATTTACCCTATAGTCAACACACAAATTTACACACAAAAAAGGGCTTACAGCAAGCTGAAAACCCTTATTTTGTCTAGCTTTGTATATGGCGGAGAGTCAGGGATTCGAACCCTGGGTAGGGATAAACCTACGCTGGTTTTCAAGACCAGTACATTCGGCCGCTCTGTCAACTCTCCAAGACGCGAAATAATACTAGGATTGGCATGACAAAACAACTGAAAAGTTAAATTTGCTTTTTATTGAATTAGCACTTGCACTTTCGAACTTATTCGGTACGATCGTGTCATACAGGGTGAACTTTGAGTTCGGTTTCTTATTTAATGGAGATGAATTGATGAATTACGATGCTGAATCTACAGTTGTTCGATCGCAACAATCTGTTTTAGCGACGAATAAACTATTACGCAATACCTACAGCCTATTGGCGATGACATTGGTATTTAGTGCTTTGACAGCTGGTGTGTCAATGGCAATGAACTTCCCACACATGGGTTTGTTAACACTAGTGGGTTATTTTGGTTTGTTATTTCTGACTATGAAATTGCGTAACAGTGCTTGGGGCTTGGCCGCTGTGTTTGCCTTGACTGGTTTTATGGGCTTGACGCTTGGACCGATGCTTAATTATTACTTAAGCATGCCAAATGGCAGCCAAATGGTGATGCAGGCTCTTGGTGGGACAGGTATTATTTTCTTTGCTTTGTCCGCTTACGCCGTAAAAAGTGAAAAAGATTTTAGTTTCATGGGCGGATTCTTATTTGTTGGTATTCTTGTGGCTTTCTTGGCAGGTTTGGCTGCTTATTTCTTTGAAATGCCAGGTTTATCGTTAGCGGTGTCAGCAATGTTCGTATTGCTTATGTCAGGTTTGATTTTGTATGAGACTAGCCAAGTTATTCACGGTGGTGAAACAAACTACATTATGGCGACAGTAACGTTATATGTTTCTATCTATAACTTGTTTACCAGCCTACTACATCTATTAGGTGCTTTTGCTGGCGACGAATAACAGCATAAGACCCTATAATGATTTGGCAAGCCTCGCTTATGCGGGGCTTGTTTATTTAACACGATTGTAAATACGGAGCCGATTAAGTTATAAAAGCAAAAGCTTGATAACGTGATTACTTAAAGTATGTCAGAGCAATTAACAGAGTCAGCATTAATAGACCGTTTCGGCCGACGTGTGAACTATGTGCGCATGTCGATTACAGACCGTTGTGATTTTCGATGTGTGTATTGCATGGATGAAGAAATGACCTTCATGCCAAGGGAACAGTTGTTGAGCCTTGAAGAGATCGTTTTATTGTTGTCTGCTTTTGCTGAATTAGGTGTTGAAAAAATCCGTATCACGGGCGGAGAACCGTTAGTTAGACATGGTGTTGATTGGCTTTTTCAAGAGCTAGGCGAATTGAAAAAAACAACGGGACTAAAAGAGCTAACGATTACAAGCAATGGTTCTCAACTACCAAAATATGCAGGTAGCTTGGTTTCGTCAGGCGTTGATCGGATTAACATTAGCCTAGATTCTTTACAAGCAGCTCGTTTTAAGGCACTAACACGCACCGGGGATTTAAACCGTGTTTTAGCTGGAATTAAAGCAGCTAAAGCCGCTGGATTCAAACGTATTAAACTTAATGCTGTGATCATGAAGAGGCGTAATGAGGATGAAATCGTCGATTTAGCTCAATTTGCCATCCAAAATGATTTAGATATTTCTTATATAGAAGAAATGCCATTAGGTCATGTGACACATTCTCGTGGTGAGAGTTATTGTTCGAGTGATGAGGTTAAAGCGGTACTGGATAGCGAGTTTGACTTGATAGTATCAAGTGCAAATACGGGTGGGCCGTCACGGTATTATCAAATTGCAGGCTCCAGTAGTAAAGTAGGCTTCATTTCTCCACATAGCCATAATTTTTGCGAATCTTGTAATCGGGTTAGAGTGACGACAGAAGGGAGATTATTGTTGTGCCTTGGCCAAGAACATTCTGTCGATTTGCGTGCTGTCATGCGTGAACACCCTGGTGATAAGGTGAAACTTAAACAAGCTATCATTGACTCGATGGATATTAAGCCGAAAGGCCACGACTTTAATGTAGAAGCCCAGCCAATTATTTTTCGTCATATGAGTGTGACGGGTGGCTAAACACGTCATTGAAATGACGGATGCAGGTGTGACAGCATTACATTCTGCAACAGTGCTAGATGAAGAAGGTGAATCTCGAGAGATCGCTGTAACAGGCGAGCGTCCCTTGACTATTTATTTGAATAAGAGAGAAATAGTGACATTAATGACGATGGGTACAGACCCTGAGTTATTAACGTTGGGTTATTTGCGTAATCAAGGTTTAATCGCTTCGATAGAAGCTGTCATCGCGGTTCAAGTCGATTGGGATGTTGAAGCCGTCGCTGTGACAACACATCAATTAGATTCTGATACAAATAAAGATATCGAAAAAAAAATGTCTAAAAAGACTGTCACGAGTGGCTGTGGTCAGGGAACGATGTTTGGTGATGTTATGACTTCGTTAAGTCAGTTATCGGTAAAGTGTCCCCGGTTTTCACGTGATGACATATACCAAATTTTGTCTGGTCTACAACACTATAATCAGATGTATAAAACAGCCGGTGCAGTCCATGGCTGTGGGCTTTGTTCTATGTCTGGCGAGGTTGATTTTTTCGTTGAGGATGTTGGCCGACATAATGCAGTCGATGCCATTTCGGGCTGGATGTGGTTAGAAAAGCTATCAGGTGAAAATAAAGTGTTTTATACGACAGGACGCTTAACTTCAGAGATGGTTATAAAAGTAGCTCAGATGGAAATCCCTTTACTGGTGTCACGCTCAGGTGTGACGGAAATGGGCTTGCAAATTGCTCAACAAATTGGGATTGGTTTGGTCGCTAGGGCAAAAGGAAAACATTTCCTTGTCTTTAATGGGCTCAAAAACTTTCAACAATAGTCCATCTGCTTAATTTGTGATGTGACTCACGGGTTACTTAAGTTTCTGCTATTAATATTTTGATTTAACTTTAACATTATATTAATGATTTTATAAATGGTGTTGGTAAATAATACACTGCTGTTATCAATTATTGATGATGAGTCAACGGGGCGTTTAATTCTTGGTAAAATCATTCAGAAAGTTGCTGATGATATTACGGTTGTCGATTTTGAAACACCGATGGAAGCGCTGACTTGGTTGGATCACAGTCAACCTGATCTCATTGTGACTGATTACAAAATGCCTGATATGAATGGTGTTGTTTTCATTCAAGCATTACGTGAGCGCGCAGGCGGCAGGGTATTGCAGGGTATTAATCATTGCCTATTGAACTTGATAATATGCCTACGATCTTTTTTATTTGGCTTACCTTGGTCATGCCTGAGTCCTAGTGGCTGGTTCTTGATCTCGAGTCGTAGTTGTTCTCGTTTCGCAATACTTTCTTCGCTTTCGGTATAGCGCAGCTGAGTCTCCGATGCTTGGCGGCGTTGCATGGCTAAATCAAGAATGTTTATTGTGTATTCATATGGCGGTTTGGAAATCGTTAAGGTGTCATCTATTTTTACGGTACGGCTGGGTTTTACCCGTTGGTGATTAAGATGTACCTTACCCCCATTAATGGCTTCAACCGCAAGCGTTCTTGTTTTGTAAAATCTTGCCCCCCAAAGCCATTTATCTAGCCTGACAGCTGTATCTGCATCAGCTTGTGGTTTCTTTCTTGCCATTTCGATTAGGCTTTGCCTTGTAACTGGGGCAAGATACCTTCATTCTCTAATGTTGAGGTGTCTTGTGTTATTTCATCACCCTTTGCGATGGTGCGTAACAATCTGCGCATGATTTTGCCTGAGCGTGTCTTAGGTAGATTATCGGCATAGCGAATGTTATCAGGTTTGGCGATGGCACCAATTTGCTCACCAACCCATTGTCGCAATTCGTCTGTTAACCTCTCATCAATACCATTTGTTGGCCTTTCACCTTTTAAAACGACATAAGCAAAGATTGCTTCACCTTTTATTTCATGTGGCTGACCAACAACAGCTGCTTCAGCGACATGTTCGTGTGCGACTAAGGCTGATTCTATTTCCATTGTTCCTAAGCGGTGACCTGAAACATTCAATACATCATCAATGCGGCCCATAATCCAGAAATAGCCGTCTTGATCACGCCTGGCACTGTCACCTGCTAAATAATACTTGCCATCAAAATAAGGCCAGTAGGTGTCTCTATAGCGTTGGTCATCACCCCAAACGGTTTGAATCATGGATGGCCAGGGTTGGCGAATGACTAGATAGCCGCCTTCGTCGGCTTGTGTGATTTCTTGTCCTTGTTCATTGACGACAGCGGCATCGATACCAGGTAAGGGGCGTGTACATGAGCCTGGTTTTGTGATGGTGGCGGCAGGTACTGGGGCAATCATATGAGCGCCAGTTTCAGTTTGCCACCATGTATCAACAATTGGGCAAAGTTGCTGTCCTATGATGTTGTGATACCACATCCAAGCTTCGGGGTTAATCGGTTCTCCGACTGTTCCTAGTAAACGTAATTGACTGAGATCATAGTTGGAGGGTATCTCGTCTCCCATTTTCATTAGGGCACGAATAGCGGTTGGCGCAGTATAAAAAATAGTAGCTTGATGACGTTGGCAAATATCCCAGAAGCGGCCTGCGTCAGGGACAGTTGGAACACCTTCATAGATGAGTATGGTGGCACCCGTGGCAAGTGGGCCATAAGCGACGTAGGTATGGCCAGTAATCCAGCCAACATCGGCTGTGCACCAGAAGACGTCATTATCCTGAATATCAAAGACCCAGCGCATTGTTGTAATGGCATTTAAAAGGTATCCGCCTGTGCCATGCTGAATACCTTTAGGTTTACCTGTTGAGCCTGAGGTATAGAGTAAAAACAAAGGATGATCTGCATTTACCCATTCTGGTTCGCAATGTGTTTGTTGATTGGCTTCGGCATCAGACCACCAAATATCGCGGCCAGATGTCATATTAATGATATGACCTGTACGTTTAAAGACGATGACTGTTTCAACACTGCTGCAACCTTTGTTTAAGGCATCGTCCGTTGTAGCTTTCAATTCGACAATTTTGCCACCACGGTGTCCACCATCGGCAGTGATGACCAGCTTTGCACCCGTATCTTCAATTCGGTCTTTAAGTGATTCTGCTGAAAACCCACCAAACACAACTGAATGTATGGCGCCTATGCGTGCGCAGGCTTGCATAGCGATAACGGATTCTGCAAGCATTGGCATATAAATAATGACACGATCACCTTTTTGGATGCCTTGTGACTTTAAAGCATTGGCAAAAATGGAAACACGTTGATGAAGTGTCCGGTAACTAATATGTTGGGTGTCGCCGGGCTCACCTTCAAAAATGATGGCAGTTTTATCTCCACGTTCTGCTAAGTGACGATCTAGGCAATTATGAGAAATATTAAGTTGGCCATCAGGAAACCAACGATAAAAAGGAGCGTTTGATTCATCAACAATGGTATTGAAAGGCTGATGCCAGTCGATTTCTTGGTTTGCCTGTTGTGACCAGAATAGGTTGTGGTCCTCTTCTGCCAATGTATACAGTTCATCGAGTTTGTCAGTGGAAAGGGCTGAACTGTTTGTGAATTCGTGACTGGGTGCAAAGGTTCTTTCTTCGTGAAGTGTTGATTGAATATTGTCTTGTGTCATTTTCCCCGGCCTGTATTACTATTTTTTCTGAGTATAACTTGAAATTGATTTCTCCAAAATCAAAAAATGTTGTTGTATCTAATTTTGGACTGTAGCTGGAGGAGTAAAAACAAAAATGCCCCGATAAATCGAGACATTTTGTGACCATTTGGTCGAGTATCATTATATTGCGGTTTTAGACGCGGTTTTTCTCACGAATTTCGGCGAGTGTTTTACAATCAATGCAGAGCGTGGCTGTTGGACGGGCTTCTAATCGACGGACACCGATATCAGTGCCACAGGATTCACAATAACCGTAGTCACCTTTATCTAAATCTTCTAATGATTCTTCAATCTTTTTAATCAGTTTGCGCTCACGATCTCGCGTGCGTAACTCTAAGGTGAATTCTTCTTCCTGTGTCGCACGATCGTTTGGATCAGGGAAGTTGGCAGCATCATCTTGCATGTGATGTACAGTACGATCAACTTCTTCCATCAACTGTTTACGCCAGTTTTCGAGGATAACTCTGAAATGAGAAACCTGTCCGTCGTTCATATAATCTTCACCCAATGTTTCATTGTACGGGGTAAATTTGGCATCTAACTCTGCTGAATCCATTTAAAGAAACCTCATATTTTTTCAAATTCAAGGCCGCATCTATACCAGATGACAGCCTATAGTGCAAAAACTTGCTATTATTTTAGCGTATTTTTTATGGGGAAAACTGTGTGGCTGATCAATTTAAGGCAGTCATCTTTGATGTTGATGGTACTTTAGCTGAAACAGAACGAGATGGTCATCGTGTTGCTTTTAATCTTGCATTTTCAGAAATGGGCTTTAACTGGGTATGGGATGAAGTTTTGTATGGAAAACTGTTAGCGATATCGGGTGGTAGGGAGCGTATTGTTTACTATTTAATCGCTTTTAATAGTGGTTTTTCTTATGCGGGTTCTATCGAACAATTAGCCGATGACATATATAAGGTGAAAACACGTCATTATGTGGCTTTACTGAATTCAAAAAAGCTTAAGTTGCGATTGGGGGTATCGCGATTAATGGACGAAATTCGTGCGGCGGGTTTGCGCATGGCAATTGCGACTGCCAGTACGACAGAGAATGTGAATACTCTGATTACGGAAATGTTGGGCTCAGATGCTTTGTCTTGGTTTGATGTTATCGCGACAGGTGACCTAGCGTTAAAAAAGAAACCGGCTCCAGATATTTTCTACTATTGTTTAGATTCAATGAATTTGTTGGCTGAAAATGGCTTGGTGGTTGAGGATTCTGAAAATGGTGTTAAGGCGGCCATTGCAGCAGATATTTCAACGATCGTTACATATAACGATTACACGAAAGAAGATGACTTTACGGGCGCTTTGTCCGTTTTTGAGCATCTAGGTGAACCAGAACATCCATGTGATCAAATTAAAGGGGTGCCACTTTTAAATGGTTATGTCACCGTTGATGACTTAAGGATTATTCATGCAAGAAGATGACGCAAAGATTAGTCAGCGCGCAAAGCATATTTTGCCGTTTCATGTAATGGACATCTTGGCGCAAGCAAAAGCATTAGAAGCACAAGGCCGCGATATTATTCATCTTGAGGTAGGCGAGCCAGATTTTTCAACACCTGAGCCAATTATACAAGCCGGTATTGCTGCTTTAAAAGACGGTAAGACTCATTACACGCGGGCAATGGGCTTACCTGTGTTGAGGCAGGCCATTGCTGGTTGGTATCAAATGCATTACGGCGTAACACTATCACCTGAACGTATCGTTGTTACGCCAGGTGCTTCAGGTGCATTATTATTGTTGATGGGTGCAGTGTTAGACCGTGATAAAACTGTTTTATTGACTGACCCTGGTTATCCTTGTAATCGTCATTTTGCACGATTTGTGGAAGGGCAGGCTACGATGGTCCCAGTGACAGCTGACTCTGATTATCAATTGACAGCCAAGGATATTGATAAATATTGGGATGATGACACCGCGATGGCACTTTTGGCTTCGCCAGCCAATCCAACAGGTAGTGTATTAAGTTGTGACGATTTAAAGGCTTTATCCGCTGCAGTGAAAGCGAAGCGTGGTTACTTTGTTGTTGATGAGATTTATCATGGCCTTGTTTATGGGCATAGCAATACGACGACGGCCTTAGCTATTGATGACGAGGCTTTTGTCATCAATAGTTTTTCTAAATTTTTCGGTATGACAGGTTGGCGTCTTGGCTGGTTAGTTGTGCCTGAGGCTTTTATCCCTGTGATGGATAGGTTGGCTCAAAACTTATTTATAGCCCCACCGACTGTATCTCAGTATGCTGCTTTAGCCGCATTCGACCCCGACACGCTGGCTATTTTAGAGGAGCGGCGTGTTATTTTCGAGCAACGAAGAGAGACCTTATTACGAGCTTTAACCGCATTGGGTCTAGATGTGAAAGCTTCTCCTGCAGGTGCCTTTTATATTTATGCCGATTGTCAGCATTTTTTGAATGAGGCACAGCCTGATAGTATGTCGCTGTCCCGATACTGGCTAGAAGAAGCTGGTGTAGCTGTGACACCGGGTTATGACTTTGGTGAGACAGGTGCTGATACGCATATTCGTTTTGCTTACACGCGAGATTCATCACGGTTGTTAGAGGCTGTTGAACGAATTGCTGCGTTATATCGTTAGTTTTCCCGCCAGTTTTGATTTTGAATATTTAAGGACCCTTTATGACACACTCGACGATTATGTATACCAAAACAGATGAATCACCTGCTTTGGCTACGTGGTCTTTATTACCTTTACTTAGTGCTTTTACAGCGTCGGCAGATATTGATGTTGCATTGTGTGATATTTCATTAGCAGCGCGTATTTTATCTCAGTTTCCTGATTACTTGGCAGCAGAGCAGCGTGTTGAAGATAGTTTGGCTATGCTTGGGAATTTAGCGTTAAAACCTGAAGCGAATATCATTAAGTTACCCAATATTAGTGCTTCACTTCCTCAGTTGAAAGCGGCTATCAAGGAACTCCAAGACAAAGGTTATGCATTACCAGATTATCCAGAAACGGCAGAAACGGATGAACAGCGAGACATTCAAGCACGTTATGACAAAGTAAAGGGCAGTGCGGTTAACCCTGTTTTGCGAGAAGGTAACTCAGACCGCAGAGCGCCACGGGCAGTTAAAAATTACGTCAGGCATCATCCTCATTCAATGGGAAATTGGTCTACTGATTCCAAAACGCATGTTGCGAGTATGTCCTCTGGTGACTTTTTTGGTAGCGAACAATCTCTGACACTAGATAAAGCGACTGAGGTGCGTATTGAGCTGGTTGATAGCAGTGGTCATGTAACAGTACTGAAACCCTCTGTTCCTTTACTAGTGGGTGAGATTATTGATGCCTCGGTGATGAGCACACGTCAGTTAAGACAATTTATTGCTGATGAAATTGCGGATGCCCAACAACAAGGTGTGTTGTTTTCTCTGCATTTGAAAGCCACCATGATGAAAGTCTCTGATCCGATTATTTTTGGGCATGTGACAGCTGTTTTTTATCAAGCTGTCCTTGATAAACACCAAGCTATATTTGAAGAACTTGGTATTGATCTTAATAATGGTTTAGGTGATATCTATAATAAAATTAAAACGCTAGATGATGAAAAACAGGCAGAAATTATAGCCGATATTGCTGCTGTTTATGCTGATCGCCCGGCACTGGCTATGGTCAATTCAGATGAAGGTATTACTAACCTTCATGTGCCTTCTGATGTCATTGTCGATGCTTCGATGCCTGCTATGATTCGTTCATCTGGACAAATGTGGGATGCAAATGGACATCAGCAAGACACCAAAGCGATTATTCCTGATCGCTGTTATGCCGGTATTTATCAAAAAACCATCGACTTTTGTAAAACTCATGGTGCTTTTGAACCCGTCACAATGGGTACAGTGCCTAATGTTGGCTTGATGGCTCAAAAAGCTGAAGAATATGGTTCACATGATAAAACGTTTGAAGTATCGACATCAGGACTTGTTCGAGTTATCGATAGTCATGACCAAACTTTAATTGAACATACTGTTGAGAAAGGCGATATTTGGCGGATGTGCCAGGTTAAAGATTTGCCTATTCAAGATTGGGTTAAATTAGCTGTTAGTCGGGCAAAGTTAAGTGACACGCCGGCTGTTTTTTGGCTCGATGAGCAAAGGGCTCATGATGTGGAACTGATTGCGAAAGTGAATCGTTATTTAGCTGACCACGATACTGACGGATTAGATATTCGTATTTTATCGCCGGAGGATGCGGTGGACTTTTCTCTTGAACGTATCAAGGCAGGGTTAGATACGATTTCAGTGACTGGAAATGTATTAAGAGACTATTTAACGGATTTATTTCCAATTCTAGAATTAGGGACAAGCGCAAAAATGTTATCGATTGTACCGTTGATGAACGGGGGTGGCTTGTTTGAAACGGGTGCCGGCGGCACGGCTCCTAAACTTTTAGAACAGTTAGTTCTAGAAAATCATCTACGTTGGGATTCCTTAGGTGAGTTTTTGGCCTTAGCCGCATCGTTAGAACATTTAGGTCGAACAACGGGTAATCAAAAAGCGCTTGTGTTATCAGAAACTTTAGATGCCGCTACAGGCCGTGTCTTAGAGCAAAATAAGTCTCCGTTAGAACATGTCGGCGAGTTAGATAACCGAGGCAGCCATTTTTATTTGGCTTTATATTGGGCACTGGCTTTGGTTGAACAAGAACAAAATGCCGATCTTAAGGCACAGTTTCAAAGATTAGCGTATGATTTGTCAGCTAATGAAATGGCTATCGTGAAGCAGCTCAACGATGCACAAGGTGATCCGGTTGATTTATCCGGTTACTATTTTGATAATGTTGAAGTGGTGTCAAACATCATGCAACCGAGCACGATTTTGAATGGCATTATGGCTGACTTTAAGGCTTAATTTTTTCTAGATAAAGTGCGGTTGCACCTGCGACAGCAGCTGGAATAACGATAAAGTTTACGACTGGAATCATCGTCATGGCCAAAGTGGCTAGACCAAATCCCAGTGTTATGCCGCGTTGTGTTTTGAGTTTGTCACGTTGTGCTGGGAATTTAAGGTGATGGTTACCCATTGGGTAATCATGATATTCGAGGCTTAGCATCCAGCCAGAGAATAAAAACCAAAGTACGGGTGCAGCAATATTAACGACAGGTACCAAAGAGAGAATAAATAAAGGAATAATCCAAAGTAAGAAATACTTTATTTTTTTTAGCTCATTCCAAAGCACTGATGGCGTATCTTTTATGATCTGCTGCCAGGCTAACGCCGGTGGTGCTTGACCGGTTAGTTTTTTCTCTACGGCTTCCGCTAAAGGGCCATTGAAAGGTGACGCTAGGAAGTTAGCGATAATTGAAAAGCTAAAAAAGACAATGATACTGACTAAGGCCGTGAAAATGGGCATGATGATCCACATGATGCCATTGAGAAGCCATTCGGGTAGCCATGTTGGCATTAGACTATTTGACCAACTGTCGAATTGACTATAACCGAGCCAAATGGCGATGCTGAATAAGGCAATATTGATGGCCATGGGTAGGTAAGCGAAGCTGCGAATACCTTGCTGATTCATTAGGCTAAAGCCTTTTAGCAAATAGCCTGCGCCCTTAAAGAGATTATCCATACCTATCAGCTCCATGTTTTATTTTCGAGATCAGACTCTTTAACAACCGTAAAATTCGTACAGCTGTTACGTGAACACCGCTTTAGGGTAGTTGAACGAGCTCTGGTGCAACCCAGCCTGCCTTACGATGTTCAGCAACAACATTGGTATAAACGCCACCACGGACATTAAAAATGCCGGTCACGCGCATAAACTTAGGGTCGATAGCCGATACGAGGTCATCCAATATTTGATTTGTGACGACTTCATGAAAAGCGCCTTGGTCACGATAGGTCCAAATGTAAAGTTTGAAAGACTTTAATTCCACACATTTTAATTGAGGGATGTAATCAATTTTAATGGTGGCAAAATCAGGCTGGCCGGTCATTGGACATAGGCATGTGAACTCAGATGTCTCGATGTGGATGGTATAATCACGGTCTGGTCGTGCGTTGTCGAAAGTGTCTAATTGCTTATTTGGTAGGGTGGACATATCGTTCTCAAAGTATAATAAAAAGACTACTATTATCCCTGAGTTGGAAGATTTATTTAAGTGTTAGAAGTGATCATTTCTAGTGTTTTATTGTTATTGAGTTTTTTGGCTGCTGCATAGTATGCACGAAGTCGCTCTCAACGTTGTTCAAATGCGCTTGAAAAGACGCGTTTAGCCGAACCTCCTGTTGATAATGAGTTTTGTCAGCACCTTAATGAGTAATTGGCTTTGCAACAACAGCATCTTATGGGAAATCTGGATGAGGCGGCCTTGGTTAGTCGCTTTTCAGACGAACCATCAGTTGTTTTATCTTCTGAAGTGGTTCAGGCTGCTGAACGTCAGAATGAGGGAACGCCACAGTTAAAGTCAGAAGCCGAAATACCTTCTCAAATAGAACTCAATCTATCCGACGCTTCTAACCTTATCTTTCCGCGCGCTCGGTAGAGACTGCAATGAATGACGAGAATGGTAATTCGCAGCCAACCTCTCAATCTGTAGTAAAAAGTAAAGAGTGGGATGTTGTCCTGGCGTGGACGATTATCGCAGCTGAAGGCAGTTTCTTTATTGGATCTGATATTGCTGCCGCATTAGATTATGTTGATTTAGAATTGGGAGAAATGGACATCTTTCATAGATAATTAACGGGTCAGCCAGGACAACCCTTACTTAGTGTGGCTAATTTATTAGCTCCGGGGACATTGAAATACGAAGAATTGTCATCGTTACAAACACAAGGTTTAACTATTTTTATGCGTTTACCTAGTCCAGTTAATGGCTTATTGGCATTTGATGCTATGCTAGATGTTGTAAATAAAATGGCAAAACGTTCGAATTGCCAAGTGATGGATAAACGCCGCCCAACACTGACTGAAACGACATTGGAAAAAATGCGTAGCCGAATATTGAACTTTAACTTAATGCAACAATTAGATAATTATCAGTTTAAACATGACTATTCCCACTAAAGTATTAGCTCGAAAAGATGCGCTTCATAAGTTAATAAATAAGTATAATTATCTATACTATACTACTGATAATCCTGAAGTTACTGATTCAGAATATGACCGCTTGTTCCATGAGCTAAAGCAGATAGAAAGCGATTACCCTAGCTTGTTAACCATGGATTCTCCGACACGGCGAGTTGGTGGTCAGGTTCTGGAAAAGTTTGATCAAGTCACACATACAATTCCTATGTTATCTCTTGATAATGTGTTCGATGATGAAGAATTCTTCGCCTTTGATCAACGTGTCAAAGATTGGTTGAATACAGAACAGATTCAGGTTTATATTGCTGAACCGAAGTTAGATGGTTTAGCGATTAGTTTGCGTTATGAGGATGGTGTATTGGTACAAGCAGCAACACGTGGAGATGGTGCTGTTGGTGAAGATGTGACCGCTAATGTTCGAACTATTTCTGATATTCCCCTTAAATTACATGGTAGAAATGTACCCGGTGTGATTGAAATCCGTGGTGAAATTTTTATGCCAAAAGGCGGATTTGATGCACTCAATAAACAGCAAATTATTGATGGTAAAAAAGCCTTTGTTAACCCAAGAAACGCAGCAGCTGGTTCTTTAAGACAGTTAGACTCCAGCGTTGCTGCTAGTCGCCCTTTAGAAATGATTTGCTATGGTCTTGGAGAACTCAACGGCTTAAAAACCATGCCAGTAACGCATTCTGAAGCGATGGCCTTAGTAGCAGATATGGGGTGCCGTATCTCAAAAGAGTTACAGCAAGTGTCTGGCGTAGTGTCTTGTCTTGAGTATATTAAGCAGATTGGTGAGCGTCGTGAAAGCCTGCCTTATGATATCGATGGTGTGGTTTTTAAGGTTGATGACCTTCAATTACAACATCGTTTAGGATTTGTTTCACGTGCGCCTCGTTGGGCGATTGCGCATAAGTTTCCGGCCCAACAAGAAATGACTGTCGTAGAAGATATTGAAATTCAAGTAGGCCGTACTGGTGCTTTGACACCTGTTGCACGCTTGAAGCCTGTCTTCGTTGGCGGCGTCACTGTCAGTAATGCAACATTACACAATCAAGATGAGATTGATCGTAAAGATGTCCGAGTCGGTGATACGGTCATTGTACGCCGAGCTGGTGATGTTATTCCTGAAGTTGTTCAGGTGGTGATGTCAAAACGTGCTGCTGATGTGGCTGCTTATAAAATACCAGCACAGTGCCCTATATGTGATTCATTAGCAGAACGAGTTGAAGGAGAGGCCGTATTACGTTGTACCGGTGGGCTTTATTGTGCTGCACAGCGTAAAGAAGCGATAAAACATTTTGCTTCTCGTAAAGCGATGGATATTGATGGCTTGGGCGATAAAATTGTAGAGCAACTGGTTGATGAAAGCTTGATCGACGATCCCGCGGATTTGTTTGCTTTAACGAATGAACAGTTAGCGGCTTTAGAACGTATGGGTGATAAGTCCGCTGAGAATTTGGTTAACGCTTTGAATGATGCCAAGCAGACTAAATTTGCCCGTTTTTTATATTCACTGGGCATTAGAGAAGTGGGTGAGGCCACTGCGCGATCTTTGGCACTTCATTTTCTGGCTTTAGATACTTTGAAAATAGCTGATGAGGCTGCATTAATTGAGATTGAGGATGTTGGTCCGGTGGTTGCCCGTAATATTGTAACTTTTTTTGGACAAGTACATAACCAAGTAGTGATAGAAAGGTTGTTAGATGCCGGCGTGACATGGCCTCAAGAAGAAAAACTGAGTGCTGATTCTGAGTTAAGTGGCAAAACGGTTGTCCTGACCGGTACTCTAGAGCAGTTGTCACGTAGTGAGGCGAAGGAAAAGCTATTGGCCTCGGGTGCTAAAGTAGCAGGCAGTGTGTCGAAAAAAACAGATTATGTCGTAGCAGGGCTTGATGCGGGTTCGAAATTGACTAAGGCAGAAGGCTTGGGTATCACGGTTGTTGATGAAGCAACATTGATTGAATGGATTCGTTAGCATGCAGAGACAATTAAGGCAGCACCATGTCAGCGTTGACTGAAGCCATTAAAAAGGTCGCGACAGGACCGCACTTGAGTAAAGATTTAAGCTCGGAAGAAGCCAAGGCCGCAATGTCAGACGTTTCAGCAGGTGATGTTGACCCTGTCCAAGCAGCTATTTTCTTTATTTCGCTCAGAATTAAGCGTGAAACCCAAGATGAAAATTTAGGTAATAATCAGGCATTACAAGATGGTCTTGTACAATATAGCGCCAATGTGGAGCAGCTATTATTGATATCCGATCCGTTCAATGGCTTTAATCGACATTGTCCTGTTCATGCTTTTTTGCCAGCAGTACTAGCAGCATCAGCTTTACCGACCTTGTCACAAGGCGTTGGTGAAATGGGGCCAAAATTTGGTGTAACTCATTTACAAGTTTTAAGCTCGCCAGGGGTAGATGTTGAATTATCTACTGTACAAGCACGAGATCAAATTAATGATGCTGAGCTTGGCTGGGCCTATCTCGATCAAGCCCAAGCGACACCCGCATTATTTGCTTTGCAAGATTTGTGCACTCGGATGATTAAACGGCCTAGTCTAGCGACTTTGAAAAAAATGGTCATGCCGATCAAGCCTTCATCGAAAACATATATACAGATCGGTTTTTTACAGAAGGCTTATCCTTCTGTGTTAGCTGAAATGGCGTATGCAGTCGGTTTTACATCGGCATTGATTATTCGTGGGAACGAGGGCGGTGTGTTACCGACATTACATGAGCCAGCAAATTTTTTTCAGGCAAAGTCTGGTGAGGCGAGTTCTTGTGTTTTGAATCCGGCTAATTTTGGCTTGTCACAGACAGCACGTGGTGTTTTACCAATTCAAATTGAAGAAGTGACACCCGCTGAAACAGTAGACATTGGCTTGCAAGCTTTATCTGGTCAATTTGGCCCTGCATTTGATAGCTTGGTTTATGGTGCTGCCATAGGGCTTTGGCATTGTGGGTTGCAGAATAGCCAACAAGGTGCGGCCGATCATGTACGCCAGTTTTATCAATCGGGTCGTGCAAAAGCTTTTTTTGAACGTACACTTTAGTTAGGAACAAATATGGTCTTTCAACAACAACTTACTTTCCATACCCAAGCACGTAGCACGCAGAATATAACGCAAGAAGTGCAAAATATTGTCGGCGAGTCAGGTATTAAAATAGGTACATGCCATGTTTTTGTTCAGCATACTAGCGCTTCATTGATGTTATGTGAAAATGCTGACCCGAATGTACGCCGGGATTTAGAAACGTATATGCAACATATTGTGCCTGATGGCGATCCGATGTTTTTGCATCAAGACGAAGGGCCTGATGATATGAGCGCTCATATTCGTACTGTATTAACTAACCCTGATCTCACTATGCCGGTGAGCGGTGGGCAGTGTGATTTAGGCATTTGGCAAGGACTTTATTTGTGGGAACACCGTACACAGAGACATAACAGGAAAGTGATTCTGACGGTCATAGGCGAATAATTATATAGGGCATTATTCAAAAAATTTACTATAGTTAGTTGTTGAAAAAAATTATTAGGAGTCTGTTAAATTATGTCCCACATGCGAGACTTGCGACTTTATCGCCTTTTTACCTTTAGCTTATTATTGTTAACGGCCTGTGGCCAAACACCAGTTCCTTGGCATGCAAATGATATGACGGGGTATATGCCGAATTTGTCTTTCACATTAACGGATGCAAATCACAATAAAACAGTATCTGCTGAGGATTTCCAAGGTCAGATTGTAGCACTAAATTTTGGGTTTACGCACTGCCCTGATGTTTGCCCAATGGCTTTGCACCAAATGCAAAGTGCGTTATCCAAGCTTACTGAGTCTGAGTTAGGCCAGGTTCAAGTTCTATTCGCTACAGTGGATCCAAAACGTGATGGTGTGGCAGAAATGAAGGCGTATGCTGAAAGTTTCGGTGACACAATTGGTTTGACTGGGGATGAAGCGGTTTTAGCCGCTTTAGCTAAGCAATATAAAGTGAGTGTTGGCTTTGGTGATGCTAATGAGGAGGGTCATTATGATGTCTCTCACAGTATTGTGACTTATGTATTTGACCGGCACGGTGCAGCTCGTTTATTGGTGAGGCCGAATAACACGCCGGAAGGTATTGCCAGTGATTTATCTCGTTTAATTTTAGAGCAAAGTTAATGTCATTAGTTAGGAAAATTGCGCGAACTTATTTTGAGTATTCTAATCAATCAGATATGGCTCAGATTGGTACTTTATTGACTCATAACTGTACTTATTATTCTCGGCAATTAGGTTTTTTTGTTGGTCAGAGCAAAGTGATTGAGATGCAAACGGTGTTTCATGCACAATACCAATTGTTGTCATGGGAAATTTTGTCATTGAAGGAACTCAAATCAAATGTCATTGAAATTGAGTTTGGCTTTGAAGGTGTATTACAAAATGGTGAACAACAAACACGACAGGGAAGAGAGCATATTTTGACCTATAATGGTTTAATTCAACATATTGCGGTTGGACTGTAAGGTTTGGAAGATGACAGAACAACTAAAAATATTGTGTCATTTAGCAACGGAAGCGCATGAACGGGTTCAATTGAACCATGCTGACATTGAGCCTATTGTTGGCGTTCATCACAAGATGCGTGATGCTGGGCTTCCTGCGGATCTGATGACTATTGATTGTTGTAAAAACAGGGAACGGATTATCTTGATTTTGAATGATGACCAGCCTGATTTAATCAATTATCAATTTTTATATAAGGAACAGGATCCTGATGCTGATTTTCAACAACTCGCATTTGGTGATTCGAGTTCAGGCACATTATATGAAAGGATGAGCCATTATTTTGCACCACCAGCGAGTGTAAAAAATATCTGATGAGAACATTATATGAACAACTTACTCATGTTCTTTTGGGTTGTTGTTTATTGTGTTGGCAGTCCATTATTTGGGCTGAGTAGATTGTGCCACCTAGTCAATTTATTACGCATATTGTTGATCCTACGGAAAGCGAACTGACTTTTTTCTGGCGTGATAAAACAGGCGAACCTTATCAATATTTTCGTCGGATAAAACAAGCGTTAGCAAGCGAGAATAAAATATTACGTATTGCGATGAATGGTGGCACTTTTCAAGAAGACTTGACGCTTCTGGGCTTATATATTGAAAATGGTGAGCTATTGTATCGTCTAAGTCGTCGTCAGTAGGGGTATGGTAATTTTTATATCCAGCCGAATGGTGTTTTCTTACTTAACCAAGTCGCGGCAAGCTTTCGTTGTACCAACGCATGGTTTTGAGGTAACGTCAGATATCGACTATGCAACGCAATCAGGACCTATGTTGATTGTTGATGGCAAAATCAACCCAAAATTGACACCGGGCTCAAGTAGTTTACGTGTACGAAACGGTGTGGGTGTATTACCAGATGGTCAGGTTATGTTTGTGCTGTCAAAACGTTTTGTTACCTTTTATGATTTTGCACATTATTTCCAGCAACAAGGCTCTCAAAACGCTTTGTATTTAGATGGTTCGGTTTCTCGAATGTACTTACCTGAAAAAAATAGTCTATCCGATGGCCGTTTCGGTGTAATGATTGGGCAAGTTAATCGTCTATTTGATGAATGATATAGTTTTTCTAGATATAGGAAATAAGATGATGACTCAGTTTAGAACTTTAACAATGGTACTTTTAACGCTTTTTATACTAGGCTGTAGTGCTCAAGATATTGCATCTGATCACCTAAGACATGGTGAGATGAGAGGCTATAATCCGTTATTAGTGTGGGGAAGCACTCAACTGAAATGGATATCACCAGAGGCATTTTGGCTAGTCGAGGCTGATTTACGCCGTGGCTTAACTTTGGGGAAAGTAGTGTTTACCTAGATTATCACTTGGTGAAAGAATTCGATATATTTTTAGTGGAATTGCCATCAGGGACTTGTTTGATGGTGTTTTATCATTTTCGCTGGCGTCGTGTTAATGATGTTTGGCGTTGGGATTATGGGTTTAATGATTATAGTGCTTGCCCAGTCGTTTTTGATTAAATTTAGGGTGCTGGTCTTGCGCCACTCCCCATAATCATTAACCAAAGTTTTTTTAGGTTTTCAGCTCTTTCACTAACGCTTCTATTGGCAGTCCATGTTATATGCTGTGCTGAATGGGCATAAGGGGAAAGTTTGATGCCCCAGAGACCATCAAGTTTGTTCGGTAACATTGAGTAGCGGATATCGATGATGCGGTAGGGATCGTTCGGATCCAGAGCAAGGTGATCGGCAGAGAACCAACGAAAACGTTCTATATCATCAGCCTGTTGACTCATTTTATTTAACCAAGGTAGGTCTCTGTTTATCTCCAGCTTAGCAATAGAGTCTCCTTCAAAAATGCTGCTTGTATCAATGACCCGGATAGCATCAACATAGTAGCGTGCACGATGTTCATAAATACTTTTCCAGACAATCAAATTGCCAAAAATGGGTTTGACACTCAAATTAAGTGCAGTGTGACCACGACTTTCAGCTAATTGCTGAGCAATATTACTGGCCCGTTGTTCCTGTATGACACCTAGGCTTAAATAACTGACGGCGAAAAAAGCTGCAATATAACTTATCCGTACTGACCGTTTAGTGGCGGCAAAAACAACTAAGGTTAGTAAGGTAAGTGTGAAAATGGGATCAATGATGGAGACGTTATTCCATGCCACACGTTCATTGCTGAATGGCCAAAATAGTTGCGTGCCATAGCTAGTACAGGAATCGAGAAGACCGTGAGTGACATATCCGACTGTGCTGAAAAGGTATATTTTGATAAAACTTAAATTGGTTTTATTGAAAACAAAATGGAGTAGCAACCAAAAAACACAGGCGCAGATTAAACCACCGATAGGCATGAAAATGAGAGAGTGAGTAAATTGGCGGTGGAATTCTAAAAACAATAGGGGATCTTCAGATGAACGGATGAAGATATCTAGATCTGCAGCCATGCCAGAGAGGAAGCCTAGAACGGTTGCTGTCACAATGTCTTTGCGATTAGATAGGCTTTGGGATGCGGTTGCACCTACCAAGCCTTGGCTTAGAGGATCCATGCTATTTTCAGTGTTTGTAATAGTGCAGGCATCATAGCACTTGATGAAAAAAAAAGAAGCCACTGTGGATTATCATTGTGACTTCCTTTCAATGGAACAACCTTAGAGGGTATTTTTTCTGACGACGTAGTTGAGTTAGTCCAACTAAGACTGGCGCTAACAGCCACAATGTCACTGGAAGTGGTACTTGTGAGAGTTTAGCGTTTTGTTTACCGGTTTTATTTTCTACTCTGCTGATTTTATTCAATGCCAAAAAAAGGTGTAGTTGCAGTATCAACACCATTATGAGAAGGCGAAGCTGCTTGTGTTAGTGACAGCTAATACTGATTTTTTTGTATTTTTGCAGCAGATATATTTGTGCTTAATGCAATACTGCTAGTGATGAGTAGTGTTCTATTGAACATGGTTTTGCCTTATCGTTGTTTTTCCGTGGCAAATTGTTTCTACTGCTCATGCAGTTTCATCATACTGTAATCTTGATAAACTAGATAAATGCTGAATAATGTGTTTTTTTTTATGAAATACAGACCTTTTTCAGCGTAGAATATGAATTATTTGTTTAGGGAGGAATAAGATGAAAGTTTTAGTTAAGTTCTATTTTTGTTTCTTTTTTCTTGCTTTAAGTTATCCAGCCTATAGCGGTGGTGACCATCATGCTCCTACTAAAAGCTTTAAATCGACGGCATTAACAGAGTCTGTTTATCTGCTGAGAGGTAAGGGTGGCAATATCCTCTTAGTCAAAGGCGAGCAGGGCTTAGTCATGGTCGATGCTGATTATAAGGAGATGTCCGAGGCATTAGTCTTTGTGTTAGCCGAACATGGTGGTGTTCAAACAGTGACTTATCTGATCAATACCCATTGGCATGGGGATCATACACAAGGGAATGAATTGATAGGCCGTCATGCTCAGATAGTAGCACATGATAATGTTCGAACACGTTTGTTAACTCGGCAAGAAATTAAGTTGTTTAATATGGTTTCAGAACCATACCCTGAGCATGCTTTACCTTCTCTAACTTATAGCAAAGTTTTATCTTTATTCATTAATGATGAAACGTTTGAAATTGTTCATTTTCCGAATGGCCATACCGATGGTGATTCTGTGGTGTTTTTGAAAGAAGCTAATCTAGTTCACATGGGGGATCACTTTTTTTCTGGTATGTTTCCATTTGTCGATCTTGATAATGGCGGTGATGTACTTCAAATGGCCGACAATATTGCAGCTGTTTTAACAAGGATTGATGATGATACGATCGTTGTTCCTGGACATGGACAATTAGCTGACAAATCTGAGTTGGCAAATTTTCATGAGATGTTATTGGGTACGATAGATGAAGTAAAAGCGATGGCAGCTCAAGGAATGACGGTAGCTGAAATGCAAGAAGAGGGGTTATCGCTAGACTGGGAGGAGTGGGCAAACGGCCTCATTCCTGCTGAGGCATGGATAGCGATTATTGCGCGAAGTTTGCAAGGTGAATAAGCCAAAAAAATGTGTTTGTAAATAAGGTGCAGTGAGAATGGATGCAGCATTTTGGCATCAGAAGTGGGAAAGTAAACAAATAGGGTTTCACCGTGATGAGGTTAATCCATTATTGGTTGCTCATATCGATAGCTTAAGTTTGCAAAGCGGCCAGATATTCTTTTTGCCGTTATGTGGCAAAACATTAGATGTTGCATGGCTGCTCTCTCAAGGGTTCACGGTAAAGGGTGTCGAGTTTCACGAACCGGCTGTTATTGCCTTGTTTGAAAGCTTAGGTCTTGAGCCCGAGATTATTTCTTTAGGTGCCTTAAAGCAGTACTATACTGAAACGCTGATTGTTTATGTTGGCGATGTATTCGATTTAACCGGGAAGATATTAGGCCAAGTCGATGTAGTGTATGATCGCGCTGCGATTGTGGCTTTGCCGCATGAGATACGTGGTCACTATGCTCAACAGATTGTGCGTGTAGCACGAACGCCAAGACAACTTATTATTAGTTATGTCTATGACCAAGCGGTGATGTCTGGTCCCCCGTTTTCGGTGCCTAATGCCGAATTAGCTGAACATTATGGGACTGATTATAAAATGACATTATTGTATACCGGTGATGTCGAAGATGGGTTGAAAGGTCGTTGCCCAGCGACAGAATGTGTATGGCTGTTAGAACAAAATTAGACTTATTTTTTTGTTTTAACAGTAAGTAATTAACTAGAGTGTTTCATGAATAATATTATTGACGAATTTATACAAAAAGAATCATCCAGTGGGGTGTTATTAATCTTTGTTACGATATTGGCATTGATTTTAAGTAACACAGCCATTGCACCGCTTTATCAGAGTTTGATACATATTCCGATCGAAGTTCGCATTGGCCCATTGCACTTAGATAAGACTTTTTCGCATTGGGTCAATGATGGTCTTATGGCTATTTTCTTCTTATTGATCGGTTTAGAAGTTAAGCGTGAATTACTTGAAGGCCATTTGTCTTCCATTAGGCAGGCGATGCTACCAGGTATTGCTGCAGTAGGTGGTATGGCTGTTCCAGCATTAGTTTATATAGCCTTTAACATGGATAATCCTGATCCAGTTGCATTGATGGGCTGGGCGATTCCGACGGCAACTGATATTGCTTTTGCTTTGGGTATTTTATCGATGCTGGGTAGTCGCGTCCCTGTTTCTTTAAAGTTATTTTTGATGGCATTGGCCATCATAGATGATTTAGGTGCGATCATTATTATCGCGTTGTTTTATACATCTGATCTATCACTGGTTGCGATTAGTGTTGCTTTCGTTTCACTATTGATATTAATCGCGTTTAATTTGATGGGTATAACGAAGAAGTCTCTTTATTTCTTTATGGGCTTAGTGTTATGGGTGAGTGTCCTTAAGTCGGGTGTTCATGCGACATTGGCCGGAGTTGCATTGGCTTTTACGATTCCGTTAAATGCACAGCGTGAAGGTAAGCATGTGTCTTTGCTCAAAGATTTAGAGCATGAATTACACTTTTTTGTTGCTTTCATTGTCTTACCGTTATTTGCTTTCGTTAACGCTGGAGTTGATGTCAGTAATATTTCAATGGAACAGATGGCAGGCCCCGTGCCATTGGGCATTATGGCCGGCTTATTTATTGGTAAACAGATTGGTGTTTTTGGATTTAGTTTTATTGCAATAAAATTGAAATTGGCCTCATTACCGAGCGAAAGTAATTGGTTACAATTATATGGCGTGTCGGTATTAACAGGTATTGGTTTTACGATGAGTTTATTTATTGCTTCGTTAGCATTTGGTAATGTTCCTTTATTCCATGACACAGATAAACTGGCTATTTTGGTTGGTTCTTTCGCATCAGGTATTTTGGGTTATTTCTTGCTAAGAATGGGTAAAAAAGCCATTGCTTAAGCGGTATGAATATTTTTTTTAAAAGATTATGTTGATTTAATTAGAAGCACGTCTGATATGCAGTCGTTTGCAGAAAGCCCATACCTTGTAACGTTTGATGGTTCTTTTAATATTACCAAACGCCTACCTCGCCTAATGAAGATGATGGTCCTTTAACTAAAAAGCTTGTAAGTAAAAGTTAAAAAAGTAGTGGCTGTGATAGATGCTATACAACAAATGATGTGCACACATGACCATCATGCCGTTCTATTGGTATTTCAGGCAATGGATGCAGCTGGAAGAGATAGTACGATTCGTGCTGTTAAGAAAGGGCTTAACCCAGCCGGTTGCCAAGTTAGTTCTTTTAAAAAACCGAGTGCTAATGAGCTAGATCATGACTTTATTTGGCGTACAACTAAAGCATTACGTTAGCGTGGGCGTATAGGTCTATTTAACAGTGGCCATTATGAAGAAGTTTTAATTGCAGACGTTTACCCTAATATCCTCGCTTCTCAACGACTACCCGGGGTTAATTTAGACACGGTTAGGCAGGGCCGTTATGAATCTATTAATGATATGGAACAACATCTAGCTAAGAATGGTACGGTTGTTATTAAGTTTTGGCTAAGCGTGTCAAAAGAATCGTTTTCTGGCTCGTTTAGACGTGCCAAAAAAGCATTGGAAGTTTTCTGAATCCGATATTGAACAACGACAGCACTGGGATCAGTGTATGCATGCTTATGATATTGCTTTGAGAGAAACTTCAAAACCGTGGGCACCTTGGTATGCGATTCCTCCTGATAATAAATTTTTTATGCACTTTAAAAGTGGCAGAAATTATTCTTAAAACAATGCAGGGACTTTATTTGAATTATCCTGTTGTTTCTGATGAAGAAAAATCGCAATTTGATGGTTGCCGTGCGAGAATAAACAGTGGACATGTGTTTTATAGTTCACTGAATATTGCTAGTACAGCTGAATAACACGCCTATTTGACAACTTGTCTAGCAGGCTCTTTTTAAGTTGATAACTTATCTATACTAAATGACTTAAAATAAAAGTACCGTTGGGATTTTGTTTTTAGTTCACATCATGGGTTGCTTTATTTACGGCTATCATGTTGATGCCATACGCTTTAAATCGGATTGTAGTAGGTGGTTTGATGGATGCTGTTGGTTATCCTGCTGCACCGATTACGCTTTCAGGTTGAGCTGATCGTGTGAAACGTGCTCATAGCAATGCGGTTGAAAACTTGGTGGTTTTTGCTGCTTTGGTTTTGGTTGTTCACGCCTCAGGGACGAGCAATGAAATAACAGTATTAGCTTGTATGGTTTACTTCTGGGCACGCGTTGCCCGTTTTGTTGTTTATACTTTCGGTATTCCGCTATTAAGAACATTTGCTTTTGCTGCTGGTTTTGCGAGCCAAGTTGTTCTTGCTTTAATAGCTTTAGGTATGGTGTAACTGAAGTAATTGTCTAAAATAAGTACCGGTAGTATGCTTATGACTGGCACTTATTTTGTCTCTTGTGTGTCAAGAGAATTATCTAATCCGGTGCCGGTAACGGTTCTGTATGGAGGAGTCTACGATGATAAAATCCTATGCTGCATTTGAAGCGGGAGACGAGCTACGACCTTTTGAATATGATCCAGGGCCGTTAAAAGGACAAGAAGTTGAAGTCGATGTCCTTTATACGGGAATCTGCCACAGTGATATCAATATGATTGATAATGAATGGGGCATGAGTCAGTACCCTCTAGTGCCTGGTCATGAGGTTGTTGGACGTGTTGCTGAAGTCGGGGAACATGTGACGGCTTTGCGTGTGGGTCAAATTGTCGGTCTTGGTTGGCACGCTGCTTATTGTAATGAATGTGACCATTGTCATAATAATGACCAGAATTTGTGTGCTTCAGCTCAAGGCACCCTTGTTGGGCACCATGGCGGCTTTGCTGAAAAAGTACGGGCCGATACTAATAGTCTTGTTGTCATTCCTGAAGGTATCAATCTTGCTTCGGCTGGCCCTTTATTTTGTGCCGGCATTACGGTTTTTAATCCTTTAGTCCAATTTGATATTAAACCTACGGATAAAGTGGCTGTGATAGGCATTGGCGGTTTAGGACATTTAGCACTACAGTTTTTAAACGCATGGGGTTGCGAAGTCACGGCATTTACATCAAGTGAAAGTAAAGCACGAGAAGCGGTGTCTTTGGGTGCACACCATACTTTAAATACACGTGACCAAGACGATTTAGCTTGTGCTGCAGGACATTTTGACTTGATCATTTCAACCGTTAATGTGAAATTGGATTGGAACGCTTATATCAGTACTCTGGCTGCCCGTGGCCGCTTACATTTTGTAGGTGCTGTTTTGGAACCCTTGGATATTCAGGTTTTCGGCTTGTTGATGGGACAACGCTCTGTTTCTGGATCAACCGTTGGGAGCCCAGCTGTGATGTCAGAAATGTTGGGGTTTGCATCACGCCATGAAATTAATCCTGTGATTGAAACGTTTGCTTTCGAAGATGTTAATGCTGCTATAGAACGTGTTCGTTCTGGGCAAGCACATTATCGTGTTGTGTTAACACGGGATTAGGTTTTGAGATTCGGCATTTATTCAGTCAGCTTTTTATTCTTGGTGGCCTGCTCACCCACGTCTGATCAACAACAAGTTTATGATGATGTAATTATTGTCGAGCAGGCGTTTATGGCGGCTTTTAAGCATGCTGATAGTACAGAACTCGCAAAGTTATACTCTGTAGATGCTCAATTATTACCCGCTAACCGTGATTTTGTGTCTGGGCGCCATGAGATTAAATTATTTTGGCAAGGGTTAATGCAGCTAGGAGTCACGACAATCAAGTTAGAAACATTGGAAGTTGAGGCAAGTGAGGGCCGCGCTTCAGAAGTCGGACGTTATACGATCCACACCGCTGAAGATAACATGATTGATTACGGAAAATATTTAGTGGTTTGGCATCAACAAGAAGGGCAGTGGCTTATTCACCGTCATATTTGGACGACGAGTATGATTAAGGCGCACGAGAGTCGTATTTAGTGACTATAGCTTCACCTTGTGTTCGAAATTGTTGTCTTGATGAATTAGACGTTTGTCTGGGCTGTGGCCGAACTTTAGATGAAATCACGAGCTGGTCTACCAGCGGTAATAATGAGAAATCACGAATTTTGGATGAGGCGAAACAAGGCTGTGATATTCGAATATCTCATCTTGCCCAAGTGGTTAGTAAATATGGCGCATAGCCTTTTACTGTATACTGCTTCGCCTTAATTTAAGTAGCAATCACATGTACTGCTCGGTTTTCTTTCATATTTGTAATTATTGATAAAACGTTACTGACTTGGTTTAGTAAGGTTTAGTTATCACAAGGAATTTAATTGTATGCTGTTATCAGCTAAACAAGATTGGCTAGGCAATATTCGAAATGACATTTTGGCTGGTATTGTCGTCGCTCTGGCACTCGTGCCAGAAGCCATTGCCTTTTCTATTATTGCCGGTGTCGATCCAAAAGTCGGTCTCTATGCTTCATTTGCCATAGCCGTCATTATCGCCATAGTCGGTGGACGTGCGGGCATGATTTCAGCAGCAACGGCAGCAACAGCATTATTGATGGTTACTTTAGTCAAAGATCATGGTCTGCAATACCTTTTGGTCGCGACTATTTTAGCCGGTGTTTTACAGATAGTAGCTGGTTATCTCAATCTCCATAAGTTTATGAGTTTTATCTCAAAGTCGGTTATGACGGGCTTTTTAAATGCGTTAGCGATCTTGATTTTTATAGCGCAGCTGCCGGAGCTTACGAACGTAACGTGGTATGTGTATGCTCTAACAGCAGCGGGTTTAGCTATTATCTATTTATTCCCTTATGTGCCAAAAATCGGCACCTTATTACCATCACCTCTTGTTAATATTGTGGTTTTAACTTTAGTCGTTTATTTCTTTGGCATCGAGGTGAGAACGATTGGTGATATGGGTGAACTCCCAGACACTTTGCCTATCTTCTTGTGGCCCGATGTGCCTTTGACATTTGAAACTTTGAGTATTGTGTTGCCATATTCGATTTCTATTGCAATTGTGGGTCTTTTAGAGTCTTTGATGACAGCGAATGTTATCGATGAATTGACGGATACCGAAAGTGATAAAAAGCGTGAGTGTAAAGGCCAAGGGGTCGCTAATATTGGTTCGGGTTTAATTGGCGGTATGGCAGGCTGCGCGATGATTGGCCAGTCTATTATCAATGTGAAATCAGGTGGGCGAGGCCGATTGTCGACGATGGTTGCGGGTATTTTGTTATTAATTCTCGTCGTCTTTTTGAATGATATTTTATCCATTGTGCCGATGGCTGCCTTGGTTGCAGTGATGATAATGGTGTCGGTAGGGACATTTAATTGGACGTCAATTAAGGAATTAAAGACCAATCCTATTAGCGCTTCTAGTGTGATGGTTGCCACCGTTATTGTAGTGGTCTGGACGCACAACTTAGCCTTTGGTGTTTTTGCCGGTATCTTGATTGGTTCTTTGTTTATGGCTCAACGTTTAAGTCAATTCTTACTGGTTGAAAGTGACTATGATGAAGCCAGTGATACACGAACGTATCAAATTATCGGTCAGGTCTTTTTTAATTCGTCGGATAAATTTATTGGTTTCTTCGATTTTAAAGAAGCTGTAGATAAAATTGTGATCGATGTGCATCGTGCCCATTTTTGGGATATCACGGGTGTGGCTGCTTTAGATAAGGTCGTGATAAAACTAAGGCGCGAAGGAACCGATGTCAGTATTGTTGGCTTGAATGAAGCGAGTGAAACATTATTAGATAAATTTGCTGTACATGATAAGCCTGAAGAAGTTGAAAAAATGATGGGAGGTCTTTAACAATGACGATGACTAAAAATGGATTGATATTAACCGGTGTAGATGGTTCTGAGCTGAGTGATTCAGTACTGGATTACGCTATTTGGTTATCAAAAAAGTCTTCAGCGCCCTTAAAACTATTACATACGATCGAACATTCTCATCATAGTGAGCAAGTTGGGCATGAAGGTAATTTAACGCCGAATATAAAGGAACATTTACTTGATGAATTGTCAGATGAAGAGCGTTTAGAAAGCAAAAAGCTAATTGCCGATGGCAAGCAGATCATAAAGGGTGCTAAGGACAAAGCTGAGGCTGCTGGCGTCACTGATCTTATTGCTAAGCAAAGACACGGCAGTTTTCCTGAAGCTTTATTGGATTTGCAGTCACAGTTATCGATGGTTGTCTTAGGGTCGAAAGGACATGACCATGAAGGACAATTACATGGCTTAGGTGCACAATTAGAAGATGCCATTCGGGTCATTAAGAAACCTATTTTTATTGCCAAATCAGGGTTTAAAACACCTGAAAAAGTGATGTTTGCCTACAATGGTAGTCCAACCTCACATAAAGCATTGAATTTATTGGCTAGCATGGCGCTGTTTAAGCAGGGCCTAGAAATTCACGTCGTGAGTGTTCAGAAAAATCTCAGTGATGCACAGAACCTGATAGAAGATGCTCAAAGTGTTTTAAATGATGCCGGTATCGATATGATAGGTCAGGCTATGACGGGTGAAGCAGTTGAGGTCATAACACATTATCAAACAACGCATGGTATCGATATTACTGTGATGGGCGCATTCAGCCATGGTAAGTTACATGGTTTTTTCTTTGGTAGTTTTACAACGCAAATGTTAATTGAAAGTAATACTCAGTTCATATTGGTGCGTTGATTCAACCATTGTGTTGTGGAGGAGCCTCTAATGAGATTTTCTTATTAGGGGTTTTTTTGTTTTAATGAGTTTTACTTTTTAACCTTATTTGTTGTCACAGAGATAACGACCCTGAACGAGATGCTTTATGGCAGATGTAACAGATTATGACCTTTGTATTATTGGCGGTGGTGCGGCTGGCTTAGTCACGGCCGCTGGCGCTGCAGCTTTAGGTGCCAAGGTCATTTTGATTGAACAGAATAAATTAGGTGGAGATTGTCTTTATACTGGCTGTGTTCCCAGCAAAGCCTTAATTCATTCTGCTCATGTTGCTCATACCGTTTCTCAAGCTTCTCGTGCTGGATTATCAGCCATCCTTGACTCGGTGGAACAGCAAAAAGTATTAGGGCGGGTTAAGGATGTTATTGCACAAATTGAGCCTAATGATAGCCCTGAACGTTTTCGAGAACTGGGTGTTGAAGTACTGTTTTCAAAAGCTCAATTTATTGATGATGCCACCGTCATTGCAGATGAGCGGACCATAACGGCACGACATTTTGTTGTTGCGACAGGATCTCGACCTTTGATTCCTGACATCACGGGTCTTGATATTGTTGATTACTTTACGAATGAAACGATTTTTCGTACAGACGAAACAATTAAGCATCTTATTGTTGTTGGCAGTGGTCCTATTGCATGTGAACTGGCGCAAAGCTATGCGCGTTTAGGCGCTAAAGTCTCTATGATTAGCCAGTCAGGTTTATTGCCTCGGGAGGATAATGATTTATCGGCAGTCGTAAAAAGCCAGTTTGAATCAGAACAAATTGATTTGTATTTAGATGTCGATGTCGAACTGGTGTTGAAAACAGACACCGGTTTAGCCATACAAATTGATAATGGTAAACACAAAATCATCGAGGGAAGTCACTTGTTGATCGCTACAGGGCGTTTAGCCAATGTTGATGGGTTCGGGCTTGATAAAGCTGGGGTTGACATTATTTCTGGGCGTTTAAAGTTAGATAGTCGTTTGAGGACAACAAACAGACGTATTTTTGCTTGCGGTGATGTTGCTGGCCCTTATTTATTTACGCATATGGCAGAACATCAGGCGGGCGTTGTATTGAGGAATACTTTATTTCGTTTACCGGCTAAGTCACAGGAGAGGGGGACTCCTTGGTGTACTTTCACATCACCAGAGTTGGCACGTGTCGGTTTGTCAGAACAGGAAGCACGTGAGCAAAATAAACAACATGAGGTCTATTGTTTTCCTTTTGCTGAAATAGATCGTGCAATTGTTGACGATCAAGCACAGGGGATTGTCAAGATTATTACAACACCTCGTGGCAAAATATTGGGTGCGAGTATTGTTGGCCCTCATGCAGGGGAATTGATCGCAGAATTCAGTTTGGCGATGTCAGCTGGTTTATCGTTATCAGCTTTGAGTAAAACAATTCATCTTTACCCAAGCTTGGCACAAATCAATCGGCGTGTTGCAGATGTTCGGTTGAAATCGAAGCTAACGCCTTTTAAACAAGGTCTTTTGAAAAAAGTTTTTGGCTTGCGTGGGGGTAAGTGACAGTGTCAGGTAAGTGGCTAATTTTGTTGCTCATTCTGGTACTGTTTGCACTCTTTTTTATTTTTGAAGGGCCAAGTTATTTAACGCTTTCGGCATTTCAAGATTATAAAGTGGCGCTATTGAGTTATGTGGAGAACCATTTTGTCTTTTCTGTATTGTTAGCGGTCTCAATTTATATTACTGTGGTGACTTTGAGTTTACCGGGCGCGGCTTTTTTATCTTTACTAATGGGCTTTGTTTTTGGCCGTTGGTTAGGTTGGGTTTTACTCGTGGTTGCAGCGACAATAGGGGCTGTTTTGGTCTTTTTACTTGCCCGTTATTTGTTTTATGATTGGGCCAAGTCGAAAATACAAGGTATTTCGGCCGCGCAGAAGATAATGCAGATATTTGAACGTCATTCACTTCAGTACCTGTTGTTCTTACGATTAGTGCCGTTATTTCCATTTTGGGTAGTGAATTTAACCATGGCGATGACGACAATTAAGACAAAGCAGTATCTGCTAGGGACATTTTTTGGCATTCTACCTGGTAGTTTTGTATTTGCTAATCTAGGACAGTCGTTGGCGAGTATTGAACGTTTAGATCAGGTTTTTTCTGGTGAGCTGCTATTTGCTTTTGCTTTGTTAGGACTGTTAATGCTGGTGCCAGTTTTCGCTTCCAAAAGCCGAGATGATTATGAGAATAGATAATTAAAGATGTTAGATTCGGCCCCTTTGTTAGAAGTTAATCACTTTCCAGATATTAACAGGGATAGGTTACAAACCATTCAAGTTAATTTGGGTTATTTGTGTAATTTAAGTTGTACGCATTGCCATGTGAATGCCGGTCCTAAACGGACTGAATTAATGACAAAAGAATCGATTGATACGGTGCTAGATTATGCAGTCGCTGCTGGTGCCACTACGCTCGATTTAACTGGCGGTGCACCTGAAATGAATCCGCACTTTCGTTATTGCGTACAACAGGCACGTCAATCAGGTTTGAAGGTGATTGACAGATGTAATTTGGTTATTTTACAAGAAACAGGGTATGAAGATTTGGCCTTTTTTTTGGCGGAAAACAAAGTTGAAATAGTCGCTTCGTTGCCTTGTTATATTGAAGATAATGTTGATAAACAACGTGGAAATGGGGTGTTCCAACAAAGTTTAATGGGTTTGAAACAGTTGAATGCATTGGGCTATGGCCGTGAAAATAGTGGATTAACATTAGATTTGGTTTTTAACCCGCAAGGTATGAATTTACCGCCAGAACAACAAGCGCTTGAGGTCAGTTACAAACAGAATTTATCTGCCCATTATGATGTGGTGTTCAACCATTTATATACCTTGGCTAATATGCCAATACAGCGTTTTGGCAGTATGTTGATGAGCAAAGGGCAGTTTGACGATTATATGAGTTTGTTGGTGTCTAATTACAATGAGTCGACATTAACCGATGTGATGTGTCGTCAACTAATCAGTGTCGATTGGCAAGGGTATGTTTACGATTGTGATTTTAATCAAATGTTGCATTTACCACTGGCTGATCAAGACGCACGACATATTAGTAGTTTGAAAAATGAACTGCTTGAAGGTAAACCGATAGCAACACGCCAACATTGCTTTGGCTGTACGGCTGGACAAGGCAGTAGTTGTGGCGGCGCTTTAATATAAATATTGTTACTTAGGAAGAAAATAAATGGCACTTGAGCATAGTGTATTAGATAGATATTCGGAAGGGGCTGAATCCCGTCAGCCAGATTTATGCTGTCCTGTTGATTATGATGCTTCGTTACTGGCTTTATTGCCTCAAGAAATCATCGAAAAAGATTATGGCTGTGGCGATCCTTCGCGTTATGTTCGTGAAGGCGATACGGTACTTGATCTCGGTTCGGGGTCAGGCAAAATTTGTTATATGGCGGCACAATTGGTGGGAGAGCAAGGTTACGTTATCGGCATTGATATGAATGACGATATGTTGGATTTGGCTAAAAAATATCAGGTTGAAATGGCTGAAAAATTAGGTAGTAATCGTGTTGAGTTTGTTAAAGGTTTAATTCAAGATTTGGCAGTTGATTTGGCTGCTGTTGATGAACAACTGTCCAAAACGCCCGTGTCTGATGCTGATGCTCTATTGCGTCTACAAACATGGCAACAAACACAGGCAATTACCTCACCTTTGATCAAGAATAATTCTATTGACTTAGTCGTTTCTAATTGTGTGCTTAATTTAGTTCAGGATAGTGATAAAACCAAGATGATAGATGAAATATTCCGGGTCATTAAGCCGGGCGGTCGTGTTGCCATTTCAGATATTATTAGCGACGAGTTGGTACCTGATCATTTAAAGGCAGATCCTACCTTGTGGAGTGGTTGTATCTCAGGTGCATTACAAGAGCAAAAAATGTTAGATGCTTTTGTTAAAGCGGGTTTTGTCGCCGTCGCTTATGATAAATGGGAAGCAGAGCCATGGCAGGTTGTCGAAGCTATCGAGTTTCGTTCTGTGACTATCACTGCTATTAAGCCACAAGATGAATCCTGTTTAGATGTTGGACATGCGGTAATCTATCGCGGCCCGTATTCGGAAGTTTATGATGACGAGGGACATGTTTATCCGCGTGGTCAACGTATTGCGACGTGTGCTCGTAGTTTTGATTTAATGACTAGTGGCGTATATAAAGATGATTTTATTGGTATTACACCGGCGGAATTAAAACCTGCGGTTAATTGGTGTACACCGGCTGGTACTATCCGGCCAGCAGGTGAAACGAAAGGTGCTTCTCATACTGGTATGGAATCGGTAGGGAATTGTTGTTAATTTTCCATGATTTTAGCACTTGACCCTGATGACAAAAGCTTAGATGTTTTCTTGACAGAAGGAGATGCAATATCTGCTTGTGAAGGGACCGACCTTGAGGAATTACTTATAGAATTTTGGATTAATGAAGGCAAGTCACTTAAAGCTGATTTTGTAAAACCAAACAATAAAAGTGTGTTTTCCGTTATTTCAAGGACTTATCGTTTGATACCGAACTTTGAAGGAAAATCATTAATAGAAAGCCTCGATTATATTCCATATAACGAGGGAAATTCCAGCTTTAATAGTACTGATATAATACGAAAATAGTTAACGACTGGACGAACTTTCTGAAAGAAATTTTATGGCGGAGTTAAGCATTATTATTCCTTGTTTAAATGAAGAAAAAGGCATTGTCTTTTTCTTATCCCGATTGCAAAAGTTACGGTGGCATTGCGAGTTAATATTAGTAGACGGGCAGAGTAATGACGAGACGGTGGCTTTGGCTAAAGCTTATGTCGACCGATGTGTGATTTCCGAGCCAGGGCGGGCTAAGCAGATGAATGCAGGTGCTGAAGTGGCCCAATCAGAGATCTTATTATTTTTGCATGCAGATACGTTTTTGCCTGAAAGTGCGACAGTACAAATTCAATCAGCTATTGAGACAGGCTATCAGTGGGGCCGGTTTGATGTACGATTAATGGGGCAGCATTTTTTATTACCGACTATCGCCTTGTTAATGAATGCCCGATCGGCACTCACGCATATTGTGACCGGTGATCAAGCGCTTTTTGTCACACGAGATCTATTTAATAGAGTAGGGCAGTTTCCCGATATTGCTTTGATGGAAGATATTGCTTTATCTAAGCAATTAAAGTCTTTCGCTAAACCCTATCGACTTCGTCATTGTGTTGAAACCTCTGCTCGACGTTGGGTGGAACTTGGCGTTATTAAAACGGTCGTATTGATGTTATGGTGCCGTTTACAATATTTTTTCGGCGCTGATCCTGATTATCTTTCTCAACTTTATCGACGAGGACAGTTTTGGATACGTTAATTCGTTTAGGTGTTTTTGTTGGAATGTTAATTATGATGATGTTGTGGGAAGCCAGAGCACCTCGTCGACAACTTCGTTACTCTCGCTGGCAACGTTGGCCCATCAATATCGGTTTGTCAGCGATTACTGCAATGTTATTACGGCTTAGCATTGGAGGCATTGCTTATTTTGCGGCCATATTAGCGAGTGAAATGGAGTTCGGTCTGTTAAATATGCTTATCTTACCTCAATGGTTATCGCTTGTAGTTGCGTTAATATCGTTGGACTTGGCCCTGTTTGGACAACACTTGGCGATGCATCGCTGGCCATTACTGTGGCGCTTACATAAAGTGCATCATACTGATCTAGATTTTGATGTGACGACGGCTGTTCGTTTCCATCCGGTCGAAATCATTTTGTCATTGGTTTATAAAGTCATTATTATCAGCCTATTAGGCCCACCAGCATTGGCCGTGCTTATTTTCGAATTAATTTTGAGCACGAGTGCATTATTTAATCACGGCAATATTATGATTCCTGTTCGCTGGGATAAACGTTTGAGATGGCTGTTGGTTACTCCGGATATGCACCGTATTCATCACTCTTCAACTCAGACAGAAACAGACAGCAACTTTGGTTTTTCGATTAGTATATGGGATCGGCTTTTTGGTACTTATATAGGTGAACCGGCGCTAGGACAAAAGGGTATGAAAATTGGTTTATCCCAGTTTCGATATAGCTCAGCAGTGACATTAAAAAAACTATTGTTGATGCCATTTAAACCATAGAGATGGTTTACCAATATCCTAATGCCTGTCTCATTGTGTTTTGCAAGGCACCCGTTCCAGGCCAGGTTAAAACTAGATTAAGCCCTGAATTGTCTTCTGAGCAGGCAGCTGTAGCTCATAGAAAACTAACTCAGCGCTTATTAGACTGGTTATTACAAGCAGCGCTTTGCCCGACTCAGCTATGGTGTTCACCTAATACAGAACATGCGTTTTTTCAGCAATGTGTTGAGGACTATGGTGTGACATTGTATCAACAATGTGATGGTGATTTAGGTGTCAAGATGGATCATGCACTTCAAAGTAGTCTGAAACATTTTGATCGTGCTTTGCTGATAGGATGTGACTGTCCTTCCTTGTCTGAAGCCGATATACAACAAGCTTTAGCAGACTTAAAACACTATGATGTTGTTTTATCGCCGGCGGAAGATGGTGGTTATGTGATGATTGGTTGCGATTACCCCCAACCAATGTTGTTTAATGACATAACTTGGGGATCGAATCAGGTTTTGTCAGCTACTTTAGATAGGGTAGAAACATTAGATTTGCGTTATAAGCTGACAGAATTGCAATGGGACGTAGATACTTTTTCTGATTGGCAACGTTTTTGTCAGATGAAATAACGTAAAATAACCCTGTTTTTAATTGAGACGTTAATGAAATGACAACTGAGTTTTATGGTGAAAGTGAAGATGAATTTGAGGATGAGAAGAGTAAGTCCCAAATTAAACGTGAATTACTTGAGTTAAAAGCATTGGGCAGAACACTCATCTCACTGCCAGTAAAAGACTTGGACAAATTAGTATTACCCGAACGTTTATACGAGTCAGTTGTGAAAGCGCAATCCATGAGTCACGGTGCATTAAAACGTGAAACGGGATTTATCGGCCGCCTTATAGCTGATGAAGATCATGAAACGATTGCAGCTAATGTAGCGAAACTAAAGCAAGCTCACCAAGGTGAAGTGAAGCAGTTTCATGAGTTAGAGCAGTGGCGAGATAACTTATTGTCGGGTAATAACGATGTAATGACGATGTTACATCAGCAACTTGAATCCTTTGATGGTCAATATGTGCGTCAGTTAGTCAGAAATGCGGCTAAGGAAGCAAAGCTTAATAAAAGCCCAAAGTCTGCTCGTTTATTATTTAAATATTTGCAGACATGCCAAGTTGAGACATGATGGTTTAACGTCTTGGAAGCGAAATAATAAAGCAAGCACCCCCTAATTTACTCGAACGTATTTTAAGCGTGCCTTGATAGGCATCAACGATATCGCATGCAATAGCAAGGCCTAAACCTTGTCCTTCTGTTTGGGTACCCATTCTTTTACCGCATTTTAAAATATCTTTTTGTGCCGATTTTGGTATTTCCTTACCATCATTATCGATATAAAAGCGTATAGATTCTTCGTCTGTGATAATTTCAGTACTCACGCGGATTCCACAATACTTATAGGCATTTTCCAAAAGGTTACCAAACAATTCATTCATATTACCTTCATCAGCACTTAAGGTCAGGGTTGGATCGAGTCGGCTTTGATAGGTAATGTGTTTTCCTTGATACTCTTTATCGAGTGATGTGGTGAGTTTCTTAATTAATGCTGTTATAACCACAGGGGCTTGGAGTGTTGAGCTACCTTCTGTTGCTGCATCAAGTTGGTAAACTTTAATTTCACCGTCATCATGAAGCACTTTTACTCTGAACAGTTGCTTATCGCCATCCTATTTGGAATCGGCAGATAGGACTTTACCGCCTAACTGTTGTTGGATATGTTCGGCACCTGATTCTTTCGTCAAGGGCAATGTTGTATCTGCCATTACGCTTCCTATGGCGGCAATTAATACGATAGTAAAAAGAATAGGGCGTGTAAAGTCATGATTATTTAGCTAGATTAGGCCTGACTGTGCCAATTGCACCATCAGCTCTGGCTCTTAAATAACTGTATATGCCATCAATGTTTCTCATAACGACTTGTCTACGACCTTGCGCTGGCATACGACCTTGTTTAGTCGTTTGTCTTGCTTTTGGTACATTTCCTGTTTTGACGGTTTCAGTAAATTCTTCCAGAGATAGAGTGGTTAAACTTTTGGCTAGGTTCGGTGCCTTTGGGCCACCTTGTCCAAAAGTGCCATGACAGCGCGCGCACCATTGACGATATGTTTTATAGCCTTTGTAGCTATTTGAATCTAATGCTTTACCATCGGCTACGGTATAGGGTGTGTCAGCATAACTAGGCACAGAAACAGCTAAAAAAGCTGTTAAGGTGAATGCTACAAGACGTAACATATTACTTCGGCTTTGCATCGTTTGACTCCTTACACATATCATTGTGTTCCCATTAGAAACTATTCACTTTGTTTCGGCAAGTGCATACTTTAAAAATACCCTTTATCTACATTCCTCTGAAGGGTATTAGCGAGGTCTTTGTTAGGTTGGGAATTTAAAACTGTTTGGTATTGCTGGCCTTGATATTGATACCAAACTAGATATTAATTCATTATTTCCCCGCCATGACAGCTTTTGTTTTTTTGACTGCTGTTATTCAGCTGCCTGTGTCGCGGAGTAGTATTCGTTAACGCTATCCATGCGAGTGCTTGCCGTTCTACTCTATGTTTGACGGGAACTATGCTGACACAACTGTATATTTTTATTCCATTTGAGAGGGGCGCTATTTTTATGATTTGTAATTCTGTTTGAGGTTTAGGTTCGTCATACCAATGTTGGGCTATTATCCAGATAGATAGTAATGATAAGCCCTTGATCAAAAAAACTTCAATCAGTGATAAAGCATCAGATGATCCCTTATATTTGATGATGTTAGATAGTCTACTGAGATAAAGCTGAATCTTTCCTGCCGCCTGGGATGTTTTTAGCTGCAGCTGAACATTATAATTTGGCTTCAGCTATTGATTTGTGGGTGGTTGGCCACTTCATGGGCATCAAACGATTGATGAGTTTGTTGAGAATGACGCTATTTTTACAAAACCAGGTGAAATTGGTGTCGATTATGCTCAAGGTTATTGGAATGGTCCACCTGTTCCTTGGGCGCTGGCTGAACACGTTATGACCGGCATTTCGCCCATTGCTTCTCAAGGCGCTTAGCTGAAATGGGGTAGGCTGTCTTGATGCCTTGTGCGAATAAAGAAATACGAAATTCCTCGATCATCCAGCGGTATTCATTAAGTGATTCAGAGGTATCCTTACCTGTATTATTTAAATAACGTTGCCAATGTGGCTGTACTTCTACCATCCATTCTTTATCACGCATCGGGTCGCTGGTCATTTTGTCTAAACGCTGCCCAATGGCTTGAAAGTATAGAGGCATGCGCTTGAGTGCTTGTTCGGGCGTGTTATGTATAAAACCCTGATAAACCAAGTAACTCAATTGTGATTGAATGTCTTTGACTGCATTTAGGGCTGTTAATGGCAGTTTTAATGATAAACGTTTAGCAACGGCATGATATTCTGCCAATGGTCTGGACAAATTATCGGCAAATTTATTGGCCGTTTCAATTAAGTCACCGCGTTTTTGTTCCAGACGATGTTCGAACTGGGTCTTATTCTGAATCGGTTCTTGATCTGAAATAAAACAAAGATCAAATGCGAGTGTGATGAGGTCCATTTTTAACTGTTCGCAAGGTGTACTTGTAGCTATGTTAGCTTTAGCCTGTTTGAACGGACTCTCAGGGACATTGAGATAATGCAGGCACATTTGCTGCATATTCGGTAACTGTTTGTTTAAGTATTTGATACTATCGGCTTGGGCTAACATGAAGAGTCGCCTCAGCCCCAAATGTGTTTGGTGTTGAGCTTGTTTGGCCGTATCTAACAATGTCAGATCGACATGTTCTCCCTGATCAATCAAGGCCGGGTATGCTGTCATCTCCAAATTGTTCTGCTCAAGTGTTATTTGCGGCGCTAGTTCTCCGAAACTCCATGAGGTGAGTCCACGTTGTTCATGTTCGCTGTCAGGGATAGCCTGGAAACTAGCTGCTGCTTGTTGTGCCCATTGCAGTTTGAGCGCTGCCAAGTCACGGCTTTCCTCAAGTGCTTTTCCTGATTCATCGATCAGTTTGAAATTCATTTGTAGATGAGGTGGTAATGCAGAAACTTGCCAATCCGAAATGGGAATGTCGATGCCTGATAATTTTAATAATTGTTTCGATAGCGCTGCTAGCAAATCCCCATCATCCGGTGTCATCACTTTTAGACAGTTATCAGCATAGTTTGGTACCGGTATGAAATGACGACGTTGTGATTTGGGCAGGCTTTTGATCAAGAAAATGATTTTTTCTCGAAGTAGACCAGGAACAAGCCATTGGTAGCGATCTGGATTTGTTTGGTTTAACAGCGAGATAGGAATGGTTTGGGTAATACCATCTTGTTGTTGTCCAGGTTCAAAATGGTATTCCAGATTAAGTGGAACGCGATTAACTAATATTTGATCTGGGAAGTTTTCAGCTGTGATGTGTTCTGCTTGGTGTTGCATCAAACTATCGCGATCTAAAAATAGGTGTTTTGGCTCACTTTTTTCGATTTGTTTTCGCCATTTTTCAAAACCGGCACCATTAACGATATTGTCAGGAATCTTCTGTTGGTAAAATTCAAACAATACTTCATCATCCACTAATACATCACGTCGTCGTGATTTTTTTTCAAGTATTTCGATACTTTGTATTAATTCAAGATTGTATTTAAAAAAGGCGGCGCGACAATGCCAATCACCTTGTACTAGGGCATTACGGATAAATATTTCGTGGGATTGCGAAGGGTCAATTGAGCCAAAATGACGGCGACGGCGTGCCACAATGGGTAAACCATAAAGTGAGACTTGTTCAAATGCAATAACTTGCGCTGGTTTCTTTTCCCAATGCGGGTCGGCATATTGTTTTCTGACTAAATCACCAGCAATTTCTTCAATCCATTCTGGTTCTATTTTTGCGACGACACGGGCATAGAGCCTACCTGTTTCAACTAGTTCGGCAGCCATGATCCATTTGGACCCTTTTTTATGGAGCACTGAACCAGGGAAGATATGGCATTTTAAATTACGTCCCCCGGTATATTCAGTCTTATCTGTTTTGGTTGCGATATTGCTGAGCAATCCTGATAGTAATGCTTGGTGAATGGCAGGGTAGTCAGCGTTTTGTGAATTTGGCTTAAAGCCCATTTGAGTGATTTGAACATGTAATTGCTGGTGAATGTCATGCCACTCTCTTAACCGCAAAAAGGATAAAAAGTTTTCTTTGCAATATTTTCGAAGTTTATTTTGGCTGAGATGTTTCTTTTTATAATGGTAAAGCGCCCATAGTTTTAAATAGGCTAAAAAGTCGGAACGCTCATCTTTAAATTGACTGTGTGCCTGATCGGCTGTTTGTTGTTTGTCCATTGGTCGTTCACGTGGGTCTTGAATACTTAAGGCACTAGCGATGACCAGGACTTCTGTTAAACAGCCTAACTTATCAGCGGCTAAAATCATCCGTGCAATCCGAGGTTCAATCGGTAATTTGGCCAATTGTTGTCCGAGTGGTGTTAGACGATGTTGTTTTGTCACGGCACCTAATTCTTCTAATAACCTAAAACCATCGTTAATGACTTTTTGTGGCGGCGGGTTAATAAAAGGAAATTGTGCTGGGTCGCCCAGTTTTAGCGCCGCCATTTGCAAGATGACTGAGGCTAAATTGGTACGCAATATCTCAGGATCGGTGAAATCGGGACGGTTGTTAAAGTCATCTTCGTCATAGAGTCTGATTGCGATACCTGCTGCGACACGTCCACAGCGACCAGAGCGTTGATTAGCACTGGATTTCGATATTTTTTCTATCGGTAGGCGTTGTACTTTATTGCGGACACTATATCGGCTGATACGTGCGTAACCGGGATCAATAACATAACGAATTCCCGGTACGGTTAAAGAGGTTTCTGCTACATTAGTCGACAGGATGATTCGTCTTTTACCACCCGTTTTAAAGACTCTATTTTGTTCTGCTGATGATTGTCGTGCAAATAGCGGAAGAATATCCGTTTGATCGGGGCGGTGTTTTCTAAGGGCTTCCGACACTTCTCTGATATCACGTTCACCTGATAAGAAAATGAGTATATCCCCTTGTCCTTCTCGACATAGTTCATCTGTGGCATCGATGATCCCTCGGATCATATCGTAATCGCGTTGTTCTTCATCGTCATCCATTGGAGGCTGGTAACGGACTTCAACAGGGTACGTGCGTCCGCTTACCTCGATAACTGGTGCATCATCAAAATGTTTTGAAAAGCGTTCTGTATCAATGGTGGCTGAGGTAATAATGATTCTGAGATCAGGACGCTTAGGCAGGAGTTGCTTAAGGTAACCTAATAAAAAATCAATATTGAGACTACGTTCATGTGCTTCATCAATTATGATAGTGTCATATTGATTTAGAAATTTGTCGTTCTGTGTTTCGGCTAATAAAATGCCGTCTGTCATCAATTTGATATAGCTTTTATCAGCTTTAACTTGATCATGAAAACGGACTTTGTAGCCGACGACATCGCCTATTTGGCTTTTAAATTCTTCCGCGATTCGTGTTGCAACTGTCCGTGCAGCAATGCGACGTGGTTGTGTATGGCCAATTAAACCCTGGACACCACGGCCAAGTTCTAAACAGATTTTTGGAATCTGGGTTGTTTTACCCGATCCGGTCTCACCACTTAGGATGATGACTTGGTTGTCTTTAATCGCTTGTGCAATTTCTGCTTTGCGTTCGGTAACAGGAAGGGATTGGTTAAAGGAAGGTTTAGGCAACGCCTTTAGGCGTTGCTCACGACGCGCTATAGATGCGAGTAATTTATTTTCGAATGCGATAATTTGTTCCGAACTTACTTGTTGTTTCTTTCTTAAATTCGCTAAAAGACGTCGTAGAGGATGTTGATCAATCAACATGGCATTGCTGATCGACTGCTGAAGTTGATTGAGCGTATTTTTCACGTGATGTTTTAAGGAAAGGCAAATAAGAGAAACGTTAGAGATATTCTACTTTAAAGCATTTTTGTTATTTATGTCAGAGGGTTGATTTACCTTACTACACTAACAGTTTTTATTGTTGACACTACCATCAGGCATGATGGTGTTACAAAAAACGGTACCATTCTGACGACTGCCAGATAAATCTGCATCTGTTAAATCTGCATTGGTGAAGTTCGTAAATATAAGTTGTGCTTTTCGTAGGTCAGCATGACGGAGGTTGGCATTTTGCAGTTGGGCATAATCTAAAATAGAACGCCTAAGAACGCTGCTTTCAAGATTGGAGTTCTGTAATTTCGTATGAGCTAACCAGGCACCCCTCAATTTAGCATGCGTGAAATTGGCTTTTTTTAGATTTGCGCTACTAAAGTCTGCATGGTTGAAGTTTTGTTTACTAAAGTCTGCATTACTTAGGTCACAACGGTTGCATTGGTGGGTAGTCATTAATTTGTCTAGATCAGCTTGTTCGTAGGCCAATGTATCGCTTGAGATGAGTGTTCCAAGCAAAAGTACTGCTAACTTCATTTTTTTCTCCTGCATGGTGCTGGGTTATCAAACAATTTATTACTATTGACGATGTCACACCGGCTAAAGTTCCACCATTTGGGCAATTTCCCATTCTAAAAGATAATTTATCTAGGACACAACTTATTTGGTTTAGCGTGGCAATTGGATCGTTGGCTCTTTTGCCGCACGGTAAAAAGCGGCCACATGGCCAATCGACATGACTAAGTCAGCAGAATTAGTGTCAGCAATTGAGTTTAATATGGCTAAACGTTCTGCTTTTTCTGCGCCACTGACTTTCACTTTGATTAATTCATGACGACTTAGGGCGTTGTCTATCTCAGCTTGGACATTATCTGTTAGCCCCTTGTTACCTAGCATCACAACCGGTTTTAGTGGGTGGGCTAGACCGCGTAAATAGCGCTTTTGCTTATCGTTTAATGCCATGGATGAGCTCACCTGTATTAAAATAGGTCCGATTATACAGGATGCGAACATGACCCCACATAAGTTTACGATTACTGCCGCTCGAGGCATGTTGCCGTTATTGGCAAAAGAGCTGACGGCAATGGGTATTACTGACACGAAGCAAGAGCAAGGTAATATCCGTTTTACTGGCGGTTTAGAACACGCTTACCGGGTTTGTTTATGGTCACGTGTTGCTATTCGTGTTTTGATGCCGATTGCGCGTTTCTCGGCGAATACGACCGATGAGCTCTATGATGGGATTAAAACTCTAGCATGGGAAGAGCATATCGATGGAAAAAATACAACATTAGCCGTTGATTTTAATAGCTTTCGGTCAAAAATTCATCACACACAATATGGTGCTCAGCGTGTCAAAGATGGCATTGTCGATCGTTTTCGAGAACAAATAGGCGAGCGACCTTCGGTTGATTTGGTTCAGCCCGATCTTCGTATTAATGTTTACGTCAAACATAACCAAGCCGCTGTTAGTATCGATCTTTCAGGTGAGAGCCTGCATAAACGTGGTTACCGTGTGACATCCACTGCTGCGCCTCTAAAAGAACATTTAGCCGCTGCTATTTTGATGACAGCAGATTGGCCTCGTCTGTCAAAACAGGGTTGGGCATTGCTTGATCCGATGTGTGGCTCAGGTACATTTTTAATTGAAGCTGCAATGATAGCAGCGGATATTGCCCCTGGCTTACAGCGTGATTATTTCGGTTTTTTATACTGGAAACAACATGATAAACAGGTTTGGAAACAATTGAAGGCTGAGGCTGAACGACGTCGTCAAAGTGGTTTATCACGTTTACCTCTAATTTTAGGTGGGGATACCGATGCTTCAGCTGTTAAAGCTGCTAGAGATAATATTGCTGAAGTGGGGCTAACAGACCGAATTCAGGTTGAACAACGTGATTTACTCGATTGGCCTGCACAGTCAAAATCATTACCGAATAGCGGTTTACTGGTGTGTAACCCACCTTATGGCACGCGAATTGGCCAAACGGATGATTTACATTTTCTTTATAAAAGCTTAGGTAATGTTATCGCTGATAGTTTAACCGGTTGGCGGACAACATTAATTACGGATAATCCAGATTTAGCTAAATCAACGGGCTTGACAGAGTATGACTGTACGCCTTTTGACAATGGCCCAATTGCTTGCCAGGTGATTCAATACCGCGCTATTAGAACTTTTTCAGAGCAGGCACAAAGAATGGTCACTTCGCCAGATCCTATAACTCCTTCTGTGACGGTTGTAGATGACTATCAGCTATCAGAACATGCAGAGATGTTTGTTAATCGTTTTAGAAAGAATTCGAAACATATGGCGAAATGGGCGAAGAAAAATGATATTAGCTGTTATCGTGTCTATGACGCTGATCTGCCTGATTATGCGGTTGCTATCGATTTTTATGGTGACGCTGTTCATGTGCAAGAATACGCACCGCCAAAACAGATTGATCCTGAGAAAGTAGTACGACGCTTAAAAGATGTCATGCATTTATTACCGTTAATACTTGATATCCCTACTTCGAATATTGTCTTGAAATTGCGCCAGAAGCAACGTGGCGCTCAGCAGTATGAAGCACAAGGTGCGCAAAAGCATCGCTTTAAGGTGACAGAATATGGTTTGCAGTTTTGGGTTAATTTAACGGATTATTTGGATACAGGGCTCTTCATAGACCATCGTGTTACTCGGCAAAAAATTGCGAACTTAGCTGCCGGCCGTGATTTTTTGAATTTGTTTGCCTATACGGGGTCAGCTTCTGTTTATGCGGCGGCGGGTCATGCACAAACAACAACGACAGTTGATATGTCCAACACCTATTTAGCATGGGCTGAGGACAATATGGCGCTCAATGGATTTAAAGGTGATACGCATCGTACTATCCGCGCAAATTGTTTGGAATGGCTTCAAGCAGCGCAGCAAGAAGCGCAAAGATATGGCCTGATATTTTTAGATCCACCCACTTTTTCGAACTCGAGCAGAATGGAAGGGGTTTTTGATATACAGCGTGATCACGTCTCATTAATTCAAATGGCAGCCGCATTATTAACTGCTGATGGCCAATTGGTTTTTTCAACGAATCGTCGAGACTTTAAATTAGATGCCGCATCGTTATCTGCTCTAGCGATTAAAGATATCAGTCACGAAACACTGCCACTCGATTTTAAGCGTAATGCGAAAATTCATGCTTGTTGGTTGATCAACAAGACTTAGCGTTATTTATCGTTAGTTAACCCGAAATTGGGGTTAATATGTTTTTGCCATTTGTTCTAGCAGTGTCGATTGCGCGCACATTGTTTCAGTTTCGGACTCTTTTTCTATACGTTGATAGCGCCCATCAGCAGCAAGTTGCCACGCTTGCACATTGTCAACCAAATAGACATGTAAATCATCGATAACCTGTTGGCGAAGCTGTTTTGGTTGGATTGGAAAACAGGCTTCAACACGGCGTAATAGGTTCCGTTTCATCAAGTCGGCACTGGCAGCCCAAACCTCGGGTTCTTCATCATTTTTAAAATAATAGATGCGTGTATGTTCCAAGAAACGGCCGATGATACTACGCACCTGAATATTTTCTGATATCCCTTCGATGCCAGGTTTAAGACAACATATACCACGAACGATAAGATCGATTTTTACACCAGCCATTGAAGCGCGATAAAAAGCACTGATCATTGTTGGTTCAACAAGGGCGTTGACTTTAGCAATGATATGACCTGATTTACCAGCCTCTACATTGGCAATTTCACGTTCGATTCTGCTCAATAAACCATCCATGAGGGTGAATGGAGCATGCAATAATTTATTTGTTTTGGGGACTTTCCCCAAACTGGTTAATTGCACGAATAAGTGGCTAACATCTTCGGTAATCTGTTTATCTGATGTTAAGAAGCCGTAATCGGTGTAGATACGCGATGTACTACGATGGTAATTTCCTGTCCCCAAATGGGCATACCGTCTTAATTTATTATTTTCACGGCGTAGGACAAGCAACATTTTGGCATGGGTTTTATAGCCAACGATACCATACACAACATGAACAGCTGCTTGTTGAAGTCGAGAGGCTAGAGCGACATTTTCGGCTTCATCAAATCGAGCACGGAGTTCAATAACGACAGTGACTTCTTTACCCGCTTTAGATGCCACGACTAAGGCATCAACGATAGGTGACTTTGAGCCTGTTCTATAGAGCGTTTGTTTAATGGCCAAAACAGTGGGGTCTGTTGCTGCTTGTTTTATAAAGTCAATGACCGGACTAAATGAATGGTACGGGTGATGAAGCAAGACATCTTGTTTGCGTAGTACAGAAAACAAATCGGAATTTGCAGGTAACGATGCAGGATAACCTTGTTTGAATGGCTTAAATTTCAAATCTGTTCTTTCGACAAGGTTATAAATCTCTTGAATACGACTTAAGTTAACTGGCCCATTGACTAAGTAGACTTTGTCTTCTTCCATACCACACTGTACGCGAAGGAAATCGACTAAAGTTTGGGGGCAATTATGAGCGATCTCCAGCCTGACTTCGTCACCATAATGTCGATGGGTTAATTCATTGGCGATAGCAGATAATAAATCACTGGTTTCTTCGGTATCAATTGCCAAATCACTGTTGCGTGTGACACGGAATTGATAACACCCTTTGACTTTCATGCCATAGAATAAGTCTTCAGCGAAAGCATGAATAATGGAAGACAAAAAGACAAAACGATGTGTACCTTTTTTTTCATCTTCATGAGGTAACTCAATGACGCGCGGCAAAGCGCGAGGTGCTTGTAGAATGGCAAATCCACGGTTACGGCCAAAGGCGTCTTTACCTACAAGAGAAACAATAAAGTTCAAACTTTTATTTAGTAAGCGTGGGAAAGGATGAGCTGAATCTAAGCCCATTGGACTTAATATAGGCGCAATTTCTTCAGTGAAGTAAGTCCGCAGCCATTTTGTTTGTTCTGGCGTCCAATTTGCTCGTGATAAGACTTCGATGCCTTCTTGTTCTAATGCCGGTAATAACACATCGTTTAAAACCTCGTATTGCTCTTCAATAATTTCATGAGCACGTGCCTTGATTAATTTAAGTGCTTCTTGAGGTGTTACTTGATCGGCTTCAATATACAAATCACTGATTTCGATTTGCTGAATTAAACCTGCCACACGAATTTCAAAAAATTCATCTAAATTGGTGCTAGAAATACATAGATAATTGAGTCGTTCCAGCATTGGAACTGATTCATCCAATGCTTGTTGTAGTACTCGCCAGTTAAACTCGAGCAAGCTTAAATCTCGGTTTAAGTATAGGCCTGGGTTAGCTAGGTCGAGGGTTGTATTATCTGTGTCCATGAGCGCTATTATAGTCAATCGTACGACATTGATATGACATTGCCAGAGCAATGTATGAATATTCGTTAAATATAAGTATAGCTTAATCTAGGCTTTGAAACTGTGGTTTAGGTTTAGTTCTAGGGCCTACTACCAACGATATTTATCGAAGTTATCTGGATTAGCCCAGTATCTACTGTTTAACCATTCCTTTTTAAATTGATAATCTTCGATAGCGTAACTGAATATTTGATAATGATTAATTTGCCCTTGTTTTTTAAAACCCAAGGCAAAATAATCTGTCAAAACCCAGTCGGAACGGAACTGTTTTTGATCGACTATCAATAAAAGGTGTTGGGCATATTGATTTCTTAAGGTAGAAAGCCATTGCACAGCATCAACTTTATTTAAATTTTCAATCACATCACTGACAATGGCGATATCAATTGTTGGCAGTGTCTCTAGTTGAGCGAGCGTAAATGGTGTTGTCAAAGTATAGGATCTGGTATCTTGCACGGTATTAAGCGTGTTTTTAACCAAGTCACCAGCGATAAGTATGCTCTGACCACGATATTGTTGAATAAAAGGTAAGATAATTTTTGATAAATCAGATAAAGCTGCCATGACAGAAAAGAGTAAAACATCTCCTGCTTTTTGGGAACAAAAACGACTGAGTCAAATGAGCCATGATGAATGGGAAAGCCTGTGTGATGGCTGTGGTCGCTGCTGTTTGCATAAACTTGAAGATGCTGATGATGGTGAAGTTTTTTATACCCGTGCTGCTTGCGACTTACTGGATATTGCGCAGTGCCGCTGTACTGATTATGCTAATCGTGAACAACATATGCCAAATTGTGTTCAGCTAAGTGTTGAACAAGCCCGCTATTTTGAGTGGTTGCCACCTACGTGTGCTTATAGGCTTTTAGCCGAAGGGGAAACATTGCCTGAGTGGCACCCACTGGTTTCGGGTACATCTCAAAGTGTTATTGATGCGGGTGTCTCTGTTCGAGACATTGCCAAACCAGAAGCTGAGTTAGGTGATTTAAGTGATGAGATCGTATTGTTGCGTGATGCAATTAAAGTGGCTGCCAATTAACCTATGAAGCCTGAAGAAAGTAAAATTTTCACGGCCAGTTTAGAAAAAGCAGCAATCGAATTATTACGCTACGAAGCCTTTCGTAAACCAGATGACTTAGCCCGACGATTTGGTTTGCCTTTACCCGTGCCTCGTCATTGGTGGCGTAATACTGATCAAAAGACTACTCCGATCGATTCAATGTCTCCTACGCCTAAGCAAGCGAAAGCCATTCGCCGGGCAACTCAGGTATTAGAAGGGTGGGAGAAAATAAAGCGTTACCGACCCGAATGTGGTGCGCCATTGAATAATGGTAAGCGCTGTAAAAACTCTGTCGCGATTAGACCACCAGAAGGGTGGGACCGTGGTTGTTTGGCTGATCGTTGTCGTGTTCATGGTGGTTTGGCACGGACTATTAGACGAAAGAAACCAGATGATGCTGATCAATAAATGTCTCTATTTAATGAGGCTTTCTGTATGATTAGCGCTTGTTTATATAATGGCTGTGCTGGGAGAAAGGTATGACTGATACAAATTTAGTGGCTTTTAATCAGCGTTTGTGTGATTTCATAGATGCTTCTCCAACACCATTCCATGCTGTCAAGACTATGACTAATAGCCTCGATTCGGCAGGCTTTATACAACTTGATGAGCGGCAAAGCTGGGCTAATATCGAGGCTGGCCAATATTATGTAACCCGTAATGATTCTTCTTTAATCGCTTTCACCCTACCTGATACCCAATTAGCTGATGTTGGTTTTAAAATGATGGGGGCACATACGGATAGTCCGTGTTTACATGTGAAACCACAACCAGAAAAAACTGTTCAGGGCTTATGCCAATTGGGTGTTGAAGTTTATGGCGGTGCATTATTGAACCCTTGGTTTGATCGTGATTTATCAATGGCAGGCCGTGTTAATTATGTTGATTCAAGTAATGTACTGCAAGACGCTCTGGTGAACTTCGAACAAGCCGTGGCGATTATTCCAAGTCTTGCTATTCACCTCGATAGAGAAGCCAACAAAAATCGCACTGTCAACACACAACAACATTTACCGCCTATTTTGATGCAGGGTGACGAAACTTCAGAATTTGATTTTCGTGAGCTGTTAAAACAACAAGTCTTAAAGCAAACTCCTACCCTCGACATTGTGAATGTGTTGGATTATGAAATCTGTCTTTACGATGTTCAAAATGCCGCTGTCACGGGGCTGAATGAGGACTTTATTAGTAGTGCGCGTTTGGATAATTTATTGAGCTGCTTTGTAGGTTTAGAAGCGATTCTTGCCTGTGATGCACAGCAACCGGCCTTATTGGTTTGCAGTGATCATGAAGAAGTCGGTAGTCTATCTACGTCGGGTGCACAAGGACCGTTCTTAGAGTCAATCTTGTTACGACTCTGTCAGGATAATGAAGCCTATCAACGAATGGTTCAGCATTCTTTATTAATCTCAGTCGATAATGCCCATGCCATACACCCAAATTATGCAGATAAGCACGATGCCGAACATGGACCAAAACTCAACGCTGGTCCTGTGATTAAAACCAATGCTAATCAACGTTATGCGACGAATAGCGAAACCAGTGCTTATTTTCGTCACTTATGTGCTCAAGTCGACGTGCCAGTCCAAGACTTTGTTGTCCGTAGTGATATGGGCTGTGGTAGCACTATCGGACCGATTACGGCGGGGGGTGTCGGTGTGAAGACATTAGATGTCGGATTGCCGAGTTATGCCATGCATTCTATTAGAGAACATGCCGGCAGTCGCGATGCTGGTATGCTGTGTCGCGTCATAACACAATTTTATAATGATTCAATTTAAACAGTAAGGATTTAACATGGCTGAAACAGTAGATGAATTAACGGTTGAATACCTGGAAGGTGAAGAAATGACCGTTAAAGAATTAGATAAAGTGATCTTAACAAAAGGCGCATGGGCAACACTTATGTTTCGGTATCAGGATTTAGACCATAAAACAGGTGAGTTTGGCCCCGATAAATACACGATTCGTCGTTACCAAAAACGCAATGGTGAATATAGTCAACGTTCTAAGTTTAATATTTCAAGTAAAGATCAAGCGAAGTCTGTGATTGATGCACTAACGAAATGGACGAATGAATAAAAGTGTTCTTTCCAATGTTATTGCTGCCAGTATTGTCGGTGCTGGAGTAGTATCAACAGGTCCCATTAAAGAAGTTTTACTCGCTGTTGGTTTATTTTCTCTGGCAGGTGGTGTCACGAACTGGCTGGCGATTCACATGTTATTTGAACGCGTCCCCGGATTATATGGTTCGGGTGTTGTCGTCGCTAGATTCGAAGAATTTAAGGACGGGATCCATGACTTAGTGATGCAACAATTCTTTAGCCAAAATAATTTAGACCGTTTTTTTGCTGATATGGTGACAGAAGATGAACACCATACGCTGGATTTCACTCAAGTCATAGATGAAACTGATTTAAACCCTGCATTCAATGGCTTGGTCGAAACAATTATTAATTCTTCCTTTGGCGGCATGTTAGCGATGGTCGGCGGAGAAGAAGCCATTAAGCCACTGAAAGAGCCTTTTATTATTAAGATGAAAACGGCACTCAATGAGATTGCTCATAGCCCTTCATTTCAACAAAGTGTCAAAGCAAAGCTAAGCAGTTCTCCTGTTAGTAATGAGCTTTTTGAGCAAGTAGAACAAGTTGTTGACGCACGCTTAGATGAGTTAACACCTCAGATGGTTAAAGACATTGTACAAACCATGATTCGCCAACATTTGGGTTGGTTAGTCGTTTGGGGTGGTGTATTTGGTGGTCTTATCGGCCTGTTAACGACTCAAATTCCCCTTTAAAACCGCGGTTTTGCAGTGTAATGTACATATTTGGCCTCAAGCCTTGGCGTTTTATATTCTGTTGCGCCTATAATCCACTATGTAATTAAAAGGGAAGTGGAGGGTGTACTATATGACTGTAGCTAATCAACGCCCTCATAATCGTGTTAAGCATCAAGCGAATATTCAAGTTGTCGCTAATGCTGAAAGTTATAATTTAGAAATGCGTGATTTTTCTGATTCAGGTCTTTACCTGTTTTGCGAAAACACCTGTATTTTCGATATACAAGAACAAGTTAGAGTTCAGATGCTTGAATTCGATGGTGTGCCAGTCCTTGACGCTGAAGTTGTGCGTTCAGAAGAAAATATTGTCTTTGCCGTTGAGTTTATTCAATAAGTTTTAAACAATCCTAGCAATGATTGCTTTTTAGCCAGCGGTAATTGCACAGTGACTTTCACTTTGTCGCTGAACTGTTGGTCAAGCAACTGGCCATGAAGTTTTTTGAGCTGATATTCCAATTTTTGTAATTCGCTATATTCAATCTCCATCTCAAACGCTGTTATTTCCACCCAAGGTTGAAAAGCTGCCTGTTCAATGGCCATTTTAGCGGCATTACCATAAGCCCTTGTTAAGCCACCTGTTCCAAGTTTCACCCCACCAAAATACCGAATCACACCCACAACCACATTAATGAGGTTTTCACCTTCTAATGGTGCCAAAATGGGTCTACCTGCCGTGCCTGAAGGTTCACCTGCATCATGACAACGTTCATGGATAAACCCATCTTCCTGTCGAATACGCCATGCAAAGGCGAGGTGATTAGCATTAGGGTGTTCACTGGCGAGTTTATTCAGATGTTGAACAGCTTGTTGTTGTGTTGCACAAGGATAGGTTGCCCCAATAAAACGGGATTTCTTGATCTCGAATTCGGTATTTGAAGGATGATGAATCGTTTGAATTGATTTGGACATAACAGCAATTTTAACGTTTTAAGCGTTACTTTAATACGTGTTAGGATAATGTTTTCAATATTGTTATTTAGTTTATTCCACACAATCAATGGGGGCAGAATAATTGATTTCTGATTTAAAAGAAGCCATTGCTAATAGATACCGTCGTGGCCCATAATGCAGAATATAATACTTTCAGATAAAGGTTTAGTATGGAATTAGTGCCCCAGTATTGGTGGATAGGACTGATTGCGATTGTGGTTATCGTTTTACTGTCTAAAAAGACCAGTAAAGCTTTCGGCGGTGAAACTGAAGAGATTGATGCTAAGCGAGCAGCTGAGCTTATTGAACAAGAACAAGCGCTGTTGATTGATTTAGCTGAAAAGACCACTTTTGATAAGGGTCATATCTCTTGTGCCGTCAATATGCCGGGTATTTCTTTTATTAATGGTACAGCTGAATTATCTGTTACGTCGAAGCCCGTTATTCTAGTCCCGATGAAAGGTTTAATTCCCATGCCTGTGGTGCAGTATATGGACAGTGTTGGCGTGCCGAAAACGTACATCTTTAAAGGTGGTCTTGAAGCATGGAAGGAAGCGGGATTGCCATTATAGTTCGTATTTTAAAATTGGATTGTTAAATTTAAATCTTTTCATTTATGAAGTCATCGCTCTGGTATGATCGTGGCTTTTTCCAATCGTGATCTTTCTTCATGGCTCAAGCCGCTTTTTCTTCTCTTTCGCTCTCTAAGGCGCAGCTCACTAATTTAAGCTCTTTGGGCTATCATAAAATGACACCTACTCAGGCGCAAAGTTTACCTGCCATCCTGCAAGGGAAAGATGTGATCGCCAAGGCTAAAACAGGCAGCGGTAAAACAGCCGCTTTTGGTTTGGGGTTATTGAATAAGATCAATCCACGCTTTTTTGGTGTTCAGGCCCTGGTATTATGCCCAACACGTGAATTGGCAGATCAAGTTGGTAAAGAAATTCGCCGTTTAGCGCGTGCGACATCGAATATTAAGTTGATTTTACTATGTGGTGGTAAACCTTTTGGGCCACAAGCGGGCTCTTTAGAACACGGTGCCCATATCGTGGTGGGGACACCAGGTAGGATTCAAGATCATTTGCGAAAATCCACCTTAAAGCTCGATGGTTTGACGACATTGGTGCTTGATGAAGCAGACCGCATGCTAGATATGGGCTTTATCGATGTGATGCAAGAGATTTTTGAGCAAACCCCCTCGTCGCGTCAGACTCTACTATTCTCTGCTACCTACCCTGATACGATTCAGCACATCAGCAAACGTTTTCAGAAAAAACCGTTGATGGTGACAGTAGAATCCGATCATCAACCGAATGTGATTGAGCAGTTGTTTTACGAAGTCAAAAAACATCAGCGGAACAATAGCTTACTGGCGTTGTTTGAGCATTATCAGCCTGAATCTACCGTTGTTTTTTGTCATACCAAAAAACAATGTGATGAGGTGGCAGTTTGGTTACGTGAACATCAGATCGAAGCGTTAGCCATTCATGGTGATTTAGATCAGCGTGAACGTGATCAAGTACTGGTCAGATTTGCTAATAATAGTTGTTCTGTTTTAGTTGCAACTGATGTAGCGGCACGTGGTTTAGATATTAAGGCCCTACAAGCCGTGATCAATTATGAGCTACCGCGTGATCCTGAGATTTATGTACACCGAATAGGGCGTACAGGCCGTGCAGGTGAGAAGGGCATCGCCTTAAGTTTATTCACCGAATTTGAACATGTACGTGTCAAAGCAATTGGTGATTATCAGAAAAAGCCAAGCATTATTGATGTACCCGCTTCATTAGATCGTGATCCTGGTTTTAGTCTACAACCACAAATGGTGACGATTCAGCTTGATGTAGGTCGCAAAAATAAAGTTAGGCCTGGTGATATTCTCGGTGCGCTAACCGGTGATGCAGGTTTGATGGGGTCCCAAATTGGTAAAATCGATATTTTTGATATGTCGAGTTATGTGGCGGTTGAGCGCACAGCATTACGACAAGCCATGAATTATTTGGCACAAGGTAAAGTAAAAGGGCGTTCTATACGCGCTCGCAAAATTCGTTAGTTTTGAGGGTGAGCATTTGTCAGAGTCAACATTCGTCATTGGGCAACGCTGGATCAGTAATAGTGAAGCAGAGTTAGGGTTAGGTATTATTAAGGATAGTAGCGGCCGTCGGGTTGTTCTCAGCTTTCCGGCTGCTAATGAAGAGCGAACTTATGCTGCTGATAATGCCCCGTTAAGCCGGGTTATTTATCCTGTTAACGATACGGTTATAACAGAAGAAGGGGTGGCTTTTACCATTTCGGCTCAACATGATTTAAATGGTTGTATTATTTACCACGGCACTGACGAAAATGGCCAAGAAGTTAGTCTTCATGAATTAGATTTAAGTAGTCATGCTCAATTTAGCCAACCCCAAGATCGCTTGTTTGCTGGCCAGATAGATAAAAACCGTCAATTTGAATTACGGACCGAAGCGTTAGCCCATCAGCATCGTCTAGAACGATCTTCGGTTTTTGGTCTGATGGGACCGCGTGTTCAATTGTTACCACATCAATTGTATATCGCTCATCAGGTCGGTCAGCGTTTTGCGCCACGTGTTTTATTGGCAGATGAAGTAGGCTTGGGGAAAACGATTGAAGCAGGTCTTATTTCCCACCAGCAGTTGTTAACGGGTAGAGCGCAACGCATATTAGTCGTTGTGCCGGATAGTCTCGTTCATCAATGGTTGGTTGAATTATTACGTAGATTCAATTTGCATTTCACCATCATGGATTGTGGGCGTTTTGATGCTATCACTGAGGCTGATGAAGGTAACCCTTTCGAGAGTGCTCAGCTAGTGTTATGTCAGCTCTCGATGCTGACTGATCAAGAAAACCCAGATATTTATCATCAAGCATGTGCTGCCGATTGGGATTTAATGATTGTAGATGAAGCGCATCATATACAATGGTCTGAACAAGAAGTTAGTATCGAATACCAATGTATTGAAGGCCTAGCGCGAGAAGTAGCTGGCTTATTGTTATTGACTGCAACACCCGAACAGTTAGGCGTCGATAGTCATTTTGCCCGCCTACGCTTACTAGATCCAGAACGCTATTATGATTTGGCTGAATTTAAAAAACAGGAAGCGACTTATAAACCGGTTAGTGATTTAGTGTCGGCTTTGTTAGCTTGCGATACGGTTGATGTTATAAAAGACCTTAATTCCGATATCAGAGATTATTTAGGTAAGGATGCTGTCACTGCTTTGCACGCGGCAGAAGATTTTGAAGCTGAAAAACAAAAAGCCATCGATGCTTTATTAGATTTACATGGTACCGGGCGTTTATTATTTAGAAACACCCGTGATGTGGTGACCGGTTTTCCTCAGCGTCATTTACACCGTCATGTTTTAACAGCACCTGAGGATTATAACGACCAAGCTCTGAATGGCGAACCCTTATCGCTATTGCAGGCAGAACGCTTGTTGGGCGATGATTGGTTAAGTCATGATCCCCGTGTCACTTGGCTAGCTGAATGGTTGGCTGGGCATCGCCGAGAAAAAGTGTTGGTGATTTGTGCCGAAGCAGAAACGGCACACGATTTAGAGCAGTGTTTACGCCTGCAACACGGTAAACGCAGTAGCGTCTTTCATGAAGGTTTATCCTTGATCAACCGAGATCGTGCTGCGGCTTATTTCGCGGATGATGAAGAGGGCGCGCAGGTCCTTATTTGTTCTGAAATTGGCAGTGAAGGACGTAACTTCCAATTTTCTCATCACTTAGTGTTATTCGATCTACCACTGAATCCTGATCTTCTTGAACAACGTATTGGTCGCTTGGATCGTATTGGACAACAACATGAGATTCAATTGCATGTGCCTTATTATAAGAACTCAGCTCAAGAGGTATTACTAAGTTGGTATCACGAAGGCTTAAATGCGTTTGAACGGGTCTTTCCAGCGGGAGGTAGTGTTTACCAAACTGTGGCAGCTGAATTATCACGTTGTTTAAAAGAGGCCCACGACGAAAATCGTTTGGCGGATTTAATTAGTCACACTCAAGACTTAGTATCGACTGCTGAAACGGCGTTAACTGAAGGTCGTAACCGTTTATTAGAGCTAAACTCCTGTAAATTACCTATTGCGAATGAACTTACCGCAGATTTAGAAGATGGCAGCCAAAGTCTAGAACTTGCCAAGTTTATGGATAAAGTGTTTGATGAATATGGTGTTGAACAGCAAACACATAGTGTAGATAGCATCATCCTGAATCAAGGTGCTGAAATGCTAGAAAGTCACTTCCCCAGCTTGCCAGAAGATGGAATGACTGCTACTTATAAACGTCATCGTGCACTGCATCGTGAAGATATGGCTTTTTTAAGTTGGGAACATCCGATGGTGCTGGGCAGTTTAGATATGATTACAAGTAGTGATTTTGGTAATACAGCGTTTTGTACCTTAGCCTATGAAGACCTAGCTGCCGGTACTTTATTATTAGAAGCTATTTTTAAGATCAGTGTCCCTGCACCGAAATCACTTCAGGCAGGGCGATTTCTATCTCACTCCTATTTACGTGTCGTGACGGATGATAAAGGCCGTGATTTTAATACTGTATTAGATGAGGAAACATTTAACACTTATGTGGGTCGGATTCCAAAAGTTACCAAACAAGAATTGGTAAAACAGGCTAGACCCATGATTAATCTTTTGGTCGATAAGGCAAAAAGCTTAGCTGAGCAACAGCACGCAACGATTATCGATACAGCCGTATCAGCGATGCATGCTACGATGTTACCAGAGCAAGAACGCTTGCAAAGATTAACTAAGGTTAATACTGCCATTCGCCCTGAAGAATTGGTTCACTTAAAAGAGTCAGAGCTTGTTTTGGCTGAGGCATTATTATCAGGTCAATTGGTATTGGACGCTGTGCGTGTTGCAATCGTGACTGATGATTAAGTAAGTTTTATAAAAGGAGTCGAGTTAAGTGATGCAAATCAATTCAGTTTGGCACCTTCTTATCATCGCTTGTTTGTCTTTTTTTTTTGCGTTAATGCCTATGCTTCGGCGGCTATTCCTGGCAAGCCAGCTCCTGTCAATGCTGGCTGGTTTGAATATGTTGTTCTTGAACCTTGGCAAACCTAATTAAGGGCTAAGCTTCATACTGGCTCAAAAATATCCTCGCTCCAAGCGCACAATATCCAACGATTTATACGTGACGGCCAGTCTTGGGTAAGGTTTAGTACCGAGGATAAAAAGAATGACGTTGTGACAAAAACAATTGAATTACCGGTTAAGCGGGAAGCCAAAATCAAATCTCACCACCGGGATGAGACTTCGAGACCGATTGTACTACTCAGTTTTTATCCAAACAGTCATCTTTATCATGGCGAATTTAGTTTGGTTGACCGAGCACGCTTTAATTGTCCAGTCCTTATCGGTCGGCGAATCCTGCAAAATGGCATTCTAGTCGATGCGTCTTCAACTTTTACTTTAGCTATTGTTCTAAAACACTGTGAACAACTTTTTAACGATGCGCAATCTGAAAAAGAGGCTAAAAATTGAAAGATTTGCATGTTAAGTTCTTAGCTTTAGCATTGCTATTCTTTGCTTTCAGTTTAGTATGTAATAAAGCCAATACCCTGGGTTTGCCTTCGTTTCCAAGTGAGGAGGTTGAGGTCTGGAGCATAGAAACATGCGTTGTCTTTAAACCCGAAGAAGGACCTGTCAAGATTCGCTTTGCCTTGCCGAATGCACCTGAAGGTTTTGTCATTGCTGACGAAAACTTCGTGTCAGGAAAATATGGCTTAGCCTATGAAAGTCAGTATGAGAACCGTACTTCTGAATAGGCCAATCGGCGAGCTAATGGTGATAGAGTACTTTATTATCAAGTGGACTTAGCACGTGATGATAATCAGTTCAAAACACATAACCCTGTGATACATGGTCAGCAAGATCCTGTTTATTATCCTGAAATACCCGGTTATTCTGAAGCAACAGCGACAATCGTTGAGGCTTTATTAGATGGAGTCCGACAAAAATTTGCTGATATTAAAACTTTTACGCGTGAATTATTACTGCGTTTTACTGCAGATGAACCGGATGAAAGTATCCAGGGTTTATCAAGCAATATTAAAACGGACCAAGCGCGTGAATATGAGGAAAACTTTGGGAGTGGTAATGCATGAGCAATTTATCTCTGAACATCCTGATACTAGTTTTTCTATTGCGGGTGTTGAAATACCGAGTTGGGAACTGATTTTAGAATTAACAGCCCAATGCTATGACTTAGTTAGCTCAGGCTATATTGGTGTTGATATTGTTCTGGATCGGCGTCAAGGGCCACTAATGTTAGAAATGGATGCTCGTCCAGGGTTAAGTATCCAAACAGCGAACCAATGTGGTTTATTGACACGTTTGAAGGAAATAGAGGGGATGCCGTCGTTGCCAAGTGATATTATAGAATGTATTACAGTGGCAAAAACATTACAATCTTAACCATCAGTTTCTTTCAACTAATAACACGGTTAAAAATTAACTGTAAATTTATGTAATAAGCAGGCCACTAAGTGTGATTTGCAGTAGAATTCAAACTGTTTGAATCTATTCGTCTTGTGCTTTTAGGAGAAACATTTGTTAAAACGTGTTTTATTGCTCGTTGTCATTTTGATTATTGCTATCGCAATTTTTATGGCGTTAAGTGCGTCGAAGCCTGAAAAGAAACAATTACAACGGCCGGAAAAGGTCTGGCGTGTCAAAACAGTGCCGGTCAAACTAGAACAGATTTCACCTGAAATTACGCTTTATGGCCGTGTAGAAACGCCGCGACGTGCTTCGTTAAATGCCGCTATCTCAGCCGATGTCTCCCAAGTGAATATCTTAGAAGGTGCAGTTGTTTCCGAAGGTGATGTGTTAATCACACTTGATAATAGTGATGCGGACTTACTTCTTGAGCAGCGCAGAGCTGATTTGGCAGAGATTAATGCTGCTATTTCCAGTGAAAGAGCGCGCCAAAAACGCGATAAAAGTTTATTAGCTAATGAAAAAGCGTTACTAGACTTAGCAGAAAAGGCCGTTACCCGAGCAAAAAAATTAGATGCTTCACGCCTAGTGACACGTTCTTCTCTTGATGATGCGGTTGCTAATCAACAGCGGCAAGTGGTCACACTGAAAAGGCTGGAATATGATATTTCTGAACACCCAGCAAGATTAGCTGGTTTGAAAGCACAACAAACTAGAGCCAACGCCATACTCGCTCAAGCTCAGTTGGATGTCGACCGTGCTTTCATTAAAGCGCCTTTTAGTGGTCGTATTGCTAATTTAAATGTCTCGCTGGGTGACCGTGTTCGCATTGGCGATAATTTATTATCAATTTATGACTTAGGCCATTTAGAAGTCCGAGCCCAAATTCCTGGGCGTTATCTTAAACAAATTAGAGATGATCTAGCACAAGGTAAGACACCGAAAGCCATTGCCAATTTGGACGGACATACTTTAGCATTTGAATTAAATCGTTTATCTGGTGAAACACGCCAAGACAGTGGTGGTGTCGATGGTTTATTCAGCTTAATTGAAGATGACCATATTTTGGCTTTAGGTACGTTTATCGAATTATCCCTTTCACTAGGATCACAAGACAATGTCATTGTCATGCCTTTTAATGCTTTATATGGCTTAAATCGTGTTTATCGTATCAATGATGGTTATCTAGAAGCCGTTAAAATCACTCGCGTTGGTGAATATGAAAATAGCCAAGGCCAAACACAATTATTAATCCGCAGTGATACTTTGCAGGAAGGTGACCGCGTTGTTAGTACGCAATTACCAAATGCGATTACCGGGTTGCGTGTAGAGGCGGTCAATGACGGCTCATAAGTCGGACTTTATCGGACTTTTTGCACAACATAAGGTTGCTGCAAACCTGTTAATGCTGGTTGTCGTTCTTGCAGGGTTGGCCTCCTTAACGCGTTTGAATACGCAGTTTTTCCCGAACTTTGTCCTCGACACCATTACCGTTCGTGTTGAATGGCGTGGCGCCAGTGCTGAAGATGTTGAAGATGCTATTTCCTCAAGGCTAGAGCAAGAGCTCCGTACCATCGACTTCGTGGAAAAAATGACCTCTACATCCTCATATGGTAGTGCGGTTGTTGCTTTAGAGTTTGAAGAAGGCACTGAAATGGGCGCTGCCTTAGATCAGGTTAAGGAAGAAGTGGCTCAGCTACGTAATTTACCCGGTGACTCTGAAATACCTAAAATCAGTTTAGTCACCGCATATGAACCCATTGCACGTCTCTTAATTACAACTGAAGGTGAACTCGATGAGTTACGCCATTTTGTTCGTGAGGCAGAGCACGAACTTTTAGATCGTGGTATTTCTAGGGTCACAATTACTGGGTTACCAGAAGAAGAAATGGCGATACAGTTGTCGACTCAGAAATTAGCATCATTAGGACTAGATTTAAATGATGTTGCTGAGCGTATTGCTGAGTTGAGCCGTGATTTACCCGCAGGAGAGGTGGGTAATGCTGATACAGCACGTTTACTACGCAGTTTAGATCAGAGACGAGATGCTGAAGCTTTTGCTCAATTACCCTTAAAAATAGATTATTCCGGCCGCTTAGTCCTATTAGACGATGTTGCAATGATTGAACGTCGACCGATGCGGAATCAGGTGAGCTTATTCTATGAAGAACGGCCCGCCGTTGAAATTCGTTTACAGCGAACAGAAAGCGCTGATTCCTTAAAATCTGCTGAAATTCTGCAGGAATGGGTCGCTGAAACTAGGCCTTATTTGCCCAGGGGAGTGAATTTAAAAGTCTATGACGCAAGTTGGGAACTTATTGCGGAACGCATGAATTTATTATTGACCAATGGCCTTGGCGGTCTGGTGCTAGTGATTGGTGTTTTATTTCTGTTTTTACATGGCCGTGTTGCCATTTGGGTCGCGGTTGGGATTCCTGTTTCTTTTATGGCGACATTGTTTGTCATGTACCTGTTTGGTGGTACGATCAATATGATCAGCCTATTTGGCTTGATCATGGCGCTTGGCATCATCGTAGATGATGCCATTGTTGTCGGGGAGGATGGGCTCGCACATTACCAGATGGGGGAAGGTTCCTTAATGGCAGCAGAGGGTGGTGCGAGACGTATGTTGGCACCTGTCGTCGCCTCATCATTGACGACGATTTCATCATTCCTGCCTTTGATGTTGATTGGTGGGACGATTGGTAACATTTTGTTTGATATTCCTTTCGTTGTCGTCTGTGTGATTATCGCTTCGTTATTTGAAAGCTTTTTAATCTTACCAGGGCATTTACGCCATGCTTTTCATAAAATTCATCATCAAAAGCCACAGCCACGACGACAATGGCTTGATGCCAAATTTAATACGCTGAGAGATGATTGTTTTAAACCGTTAGTCACTAAGGCAATTGAATACCGTGGTGTGACGATTGTCAGTACTGTTGCTTTGTTAATCATCGTTATTGGCTTATTGGCCGGTGGACGCATTTTATTTACGTTTTTCCCATCACCAGAAGGCGTAAAAATCTATGCTAATGCACGCTTTACAGCTGGGACGCCATCGCATGTTGTCGCGGACTTCCTAGACGAGCTTAACCGTAGCCTTGATGAGACAGAAACCGCTTTAGGAGGTGATTTAGTTGTACTTGATGTGACACGATTAGGCAGTGCTAGCACTGCGGGACGTGGGTCGGCACAAACAGCAGAACGCTTTGGGTCTATTCAAGTAGAAATGACATCACCTGATGCACGTGATGTTCGAAATAAAACCTTTATGGCTGAATGGCGACAACGGATCACTTTACCTGCAGGCATTGAAACATTTACCTTATCAGAATCACGTGCTGGGCCACCTGGCAATGATATTGATGTCCGCTTAACAGGTGCTTCTGCTGAGGTGTTGAAACAAGCCGGGCAAGAAGTTTCTGAGGCCCTAAAACTGTTGCCTGGCGTCAATGCTATCGAAGACGATATGCCTTATGGTCAGGAACAATTAATATACAAAATTAAAGGCCAAGGCGAAGTCTTAGGATTAACGGTCAATAATGTAGGGCGACAGTTACGGACGGCTTTTGATGGGCGTTTAGTTCAAATTTTCCAAGATGGTGATGATGAAGTCGAAGTGCGTGTCATGTTGCCGGATAGTGAGCGTAATACACTCGCCACGCTTGAGAATTTTATGCTGCAACTATCACAAGGAGGCAGTGTACCTCTGTCGTCTGTGGTCGAGTTTGAAGCACGTCGTGGTTTTGACGTGTTAAGACATACAGATAGCCAATTGGCGATCCATATCACTGCTAATGTCGATACTAAACTCAATAACGCGAACAATATCATTGATGATCTGAAACAAGATTTTTTACCAGATTTGACGCAGCGCTATGGTGTTAAAGCGGGCTTTGAAGGTAGAGCAGAAGATCAAGCAGAGACTATCAAAGAAATGAAGCAAGGCTTGATGCTAGCACTTATTTTGATTTATCTCATCCTCGCTTGGGTATTTTCTTCCTATGGTTGGCCCCTTGTTGTAATGGCAGCCATTCCTTTTGGGTTGATTGGCGCTTTATTCGGTCATGCGGTGATGGGGATTGATCTCACGATTTTGTCATTGTTTGGGATCTTTGGCTTATCAGGTATTGTTGTTAACGACTCGATTATTCTGGTCACCTTCTATAAGCAACTTCGTGAAAAGGGCATGGCAACCACAGAAGCGATTATTGAGGCTGCTAGTCATCGTTTGCGGGCTGTTTTATTAACGTCGCTGACAACGATAGGTGGCTTAACACCTTTATTATTTGAAACATCTCGACAGGCCCAGTTCTTAATCCCTATGGCGGTATCCATATCTTTTGGACTGATGTTTGCGACAGTGCTGGTTTTATTGGTTATCCCTGCATTGCTGTCTGTACATGAAAGTATTTCTGATAGGCTCGTCGATAAACCCTTACAAGTCAAAGAAAGTTAATCACCATTTTCGATTTTAAGTAATAAGTTTTGCCATGAACTCAATCTAGCAGCATCTGAAATACGTTTATTTTCTTTGGGCTTTGTTAACCATAAACCATTGCCACTAAGACTATAAACTAGAATTAAATCAGTTGTTTGTGATGTATACTTAAAGTCTATTGTCAGGCTGTCTAGTACCAAAGGCTCAGCGTGCCTATTTTCAAAATACGTCAACACCATATGGGCCTCATTCAGTTCAACCGCTTTATCATAAGTTAAGCGAAGTTTACTTTAATCGATGCCGAGTCTTTTACCGTAAAGTACTTGGCAATGGCATAATCTATACAATCGTCACCACCTTTAGATAACGTCTCTAGAGGCGTTGTCCAGTAATCTTTTGAATCCCAAAGTACTTGATCATCTATAAACTGTATATTTGCATTAAAAAATTCATTTACTCGATTTAGTTTTTCTTGCTCTGTTAAGTCTTGATTTTCTGTTATTAATTGCTGCCAATCCATAAGGCGCTGTCTAGCAAATTTGTTATATTTTTGCTCGATTGTATTGAGCTGTTATTCTGTCAAATCACGCTCAGAATAGGTAGGCCAGGACAATACAAATCCTATGAGCAAGAGGCAGCTCAAGCGCTTAGATTTTTTGACAGTAACATGGTTTGGCTATCAGTTAGCGACTGATACCATGAATTAATTTTGCTTTGACGATATAGATGATATTGGTAGGATTACCCCCTTAATTCTTTTTGATGACTTTTTTATGCTAATTGCCTTACTCCAAATGTTTTTACTGATTGCTTGCGGTAATGCTTGGCAAAGGATGGCGCCTGACCATCTTTCACCAACAGGGCATCGGCGAGCCTTAACAGATTTAGTCTTTTATCTATTGTTACCCGCAATGGTGATCGATGTTATTTGGCATGCACCGTTAAACTTATCGTCTATATATATCTCTTTTCTGGCTGCTTGCGGTGTTGGTAGTGGTTTGTTCATTATTTGGCTTTTTTTAAAACGTTTAAATTGTCTACCTCGCCAAAAAGGTGCCTTGTTATTAGCTGCTGCCTTTCCTAATGCTACTTATTTGGGGTTACCTGTTCTAGACCAAGTCATTGGTCCTGCAACTCGCTCTACGGTTTTACAATACGACCTATTTGCTTGTACACCTATTTTGTTATCTTTCGGGATGTTGATTGCTAATCATTTTGGGGATAACAAAGGTGAGTTAAGACCTACTAGATCGCTATCAAAAGTAGTGCCATTATGGGCTGTCGCTGTTGGTGTCTTGCTTAATATGAGTGGCTTAAGGCAGCCTGATTTTCTGCATGGTTTTTTAGCGACGTTAGCCGGTGGTGTTGTGCCTTTGATGCTAATTGTTTTAGGTATGAGTATTCGCTGGCAGAGTTTGCATTGGCGCTTTGCACCTTTATTATTACCTGTGATTGTGACCAGTTTAGTCTTAGTGCCGATCGTCGTTTTGTCATTAAGTCACTTTATTGGGCTTTCAAATGAGTTGATAGAACAGGTGGTGATTGTTGCTGCGATGCCTACGATGGTTTTTGGCATTGTTATAAGTGAACGTTATCAGCTCGATACAGAACTTTATGCAGCGGCTGTGACTACCACGACATTATTCAGTTTACTCACTTTGCCAATTTGGTTTTATGCCTTGTCAAGTTGATTTGTCCATCTCAAGTTGGCGTTTTCTATGGCACTTTTTAATAAGGCCATCGCTTCATCAATCTGTTCGGTGTGACCGCGTAAGCTCAATTCGATATGTGGTGTTTCGCCCATGTGTGGCAAACTAGAGAAACGTATGGTCGGATAGTTTTCAACGATTTTCATCATCACAGGTAACAAATCTGATTCACGGCCATGTGGGACGAAAATGATTTGCTCATCTTGTGGTGATAAATTACGTAAATCAGGATATAAATTGTCAAGTACCCATTCAATCATTGGCCAAGCCATCTCAGGGAAGCCAGGCATAAAATGATGGTCAGCAAATGAAAAACCTGGCACACGGTTAATCGTATTAGGAATAATACGGCTACCCACAGGTAAGTGTCCCATTAAGATACGATTAGGGTAAGCCTGCTCACCGTATTGGGCTTCGATTTCAGCTGTCGCCTGCGGGTGAGGTTCTAGATCGACATTGGCCACTCTCGCTACCGTTTGCCGCGTCCTATCATCGGGCGTAGCGCCAATGCCGCCAAAACTGAAAACGAGATCTTTCGTCGAAAGGCTAAAGTTTAAAAAACGCTCTAATTGTTCAGGTTCATCTCCAACAATGATGGTCCAACTCAGTTCGAGGCCACGTTGTGCTAATACTGATTGCAAACGATTGAAATGCTGATCTTGCCTCTTACCTGATAGCAATTCATCGCCAATAATGAGTGCGCCAATATTCATATTTTTACGCCTGTGTTTGATGTGGATTCAGTCTCTTCACGGTTTCGCATGAAATTCGCTGTTTGCGCAAATGATCCCATCAACTGTTGTGCAAATAGCTCATCAAGATCTAAGCTTGCAAGCGCATGCGCCATGCAATATAACCATTGGTCACGTTCTTCAATACCAATCGAAAAGGGCATATGCCTTTGTCGTAATCGAGGGTGACCATATTTTTCAATATAGAGATCTGGGCCACCTAACCAACCTGTTAAAAAAAGATAAAGTTTTTCTTCACTCATCGCGATATCAACAGGATGCATGTCGCGAACCCGCCTTGTTTGGGGCGTATCAGACATGATTTGATAAAAAGTTTTGGCTAGATGGCGAACTGCTGGTTCACCGCCAATGCGGATGTAATGGGACTCTAATTCAGACATGACGTAGCTCAAGACAAAAAAACATCACCCATATTAACCTTGTTTGTACTAACTATAAAGCAATGTTGCTTGCGACAATTCACTGAGACAAGGATAATTGTCGCACTTTATCAAATGCCCTGTCCTATTAGATTCAGGCGCATTTGGTGGACTTTTATTAATCGAAAAGGGGAATCAATCCATGAGTGAAAAAATTGTAATGCGTACAGGTGAATGTCTATTAGCCGGCGGTCCTCCATTTACGGCGGCTGAACCTGAAGTCATGATTGGTGAGTTGGATGGTCCTTTCGGTTCTGCTTTTGCTAATTTAATGGGTGACCAAGTAAAAGGTCATTCACGTGTTTTAGCATTGATGAATACAGATGTGATGGTTCGACCAGCGACATTAATGGTCAGTAAAGTGACTGTTAAGAGTAATGCATACACGACTATCCTAATGGGTACAGTTCAAGGTGCGATTGCAAATGGTGTTTTAGATGCTGTCCGTAACGGTACTATTCCACGAGAGAAAGCTAACGATTTAGGTATCATCGTTTCTGTTTGGTTAAACCCACAAATTACGTCGGTTGAAGACTTGGATCATGAAGCATTATTCAATATCCATCGTGAAGCAACACGTAAAGCGATTGAAAAAGCAATGAACTTTGAACCAAGCATTGATTACTTATTAGAGAATCAAGACAAACTTGTTCATAAGTATTATGAAAAAGCGTTAGCTAAATAAGCCAGCGATACATTCTATAAACAACGGCCTATATGGTTTGCTATATGGGCCGTTTTTTATTTGAATACTTGCTAAAACCTGATGAGGTCGTTATTTTTAAACCTAGCTCATTAAGCAATATCGTTGGCGTGCATTAAAATCTTTGGGCTTGTTTTTTATTTTGGGGTCCATCGTTGTTTGGACGTTTAACATTCGGTTTGGTTTATAACGATGGAAGAAGAAATTAGTCGGGCTTTTGGCGAGGGTGGCCTGTTGTCACAGCATATTAAAGGCTACGCACCACGCCCCCAACAACAAGAAATGGCCAATACGATTTCTGAGGCCTTATCAAAGAGTACTGTCCTGATTGCTGAAGCGGGTACCGGCACAGGTAAAACCTTTGCTTATTTGGTCCCTGCTATTCTGTCAGGGCAAAAGGTTATTATCTCAACTGGAACGAAAAACTTACAAGACCAATTATTTCATAAAGATATTCCTACTTTGCGTAAGGCGCTGGCAATGCCTTTTCAAGCTGCACTATTAAAAGGGCGAAGTAATTATTTATGCCATTACCGGTTGCATCAAGCACAACACGATCCTTTGCTTACATCACATTCAGATCTTTTGTATGACTTGATGATCTGGTCCGGCGAAACTCGATCAGGTGATTTAAGTGAAGATGATGTACTAGAGGAGGGATCTGCATTATGGCCCAGAGTGACCTCAACGATTGATAATTGTCTGGGCTCTGACTGTCCTAACTCTGCCGAGTGCTTCATCAGTGAAGCCCGTAAGCGTGCTCAGGAAGCGGATATTGTAGTCGTGAACCATCACTTATTAATGTCTGATATGGCTCTAAAGTCTAATGGTCAAGGTGAAGTCTTACCTAATGCTGATGCCTATATTATTGATGAAGCACATCAACTGCCCAATATTGCCACGCAGTTCTTGGGTAATCGGATCAGTAGCCATCAGATTCAAGAACTATGTCGTGATACCGTACGTGAAATGGCGCAAGATGCCCCCGATATGCAGCTACTTCAGGACCATGCTGATAAAACGGAATCAGCACTCCGTACTTTTCATTCAAGCTTAGGTGATAAGGAACAACGTGTACCCTGGATGAGCTTACTTGAGAAAATGGGTGTTGAGAATAAACTAACTGATCTCATTGACACGATGGAAGGCTTGTCTCAACAGTTAAGCCTCGCTGCAGAACGGGGTAAAGGGTTAGAGCAATGTCATAACCGAAGCGAAGTATTACTACAGACATTACATTTTTTCGATTCAAAACAAGAAGATAATCAACTGGTACTGTGGGGTGATGTCCGTCAAAATGGCATGACATTACATGCCACGCCACAAAATATTAGTGAACATTTCCAGCAATGGATCGATCAAAAGCCTCAATCCTGGATTTTCACATCTGCGACGTTAACGGTTGCAGGTAAGTTTAATAATTTTAGCGACCAACTAGGCATTTCAGAAGCTGACAGTGTTGTCTGGCCAAGCCCATTTGATTTCGAAAAACAAAGTTTATTGTATATGCCCAATATTCCTGTTGATCCAAGTCACGATGATTATCTTAGTCATATTATTCAAATTAGTAAGGATATGATTACTTATAGCCAAGGGCGGACTTTCTTGCTCTTTACCAGTTACCGGGCTCTAAACAGTGTCGCTGATGCCCTGGCTAATATCGATTATCCCTTAATGGTACAAGGTCGAAGTTCTAAAAGTAATTTGCTCAGTGAGTTTCGTGAGCATGGTAATGCAGTATTACTGGGTACAAGTAGCTTTTGGGAAGGCGTTGATGTACGAGGTGAGGCGTTATCTTGTGTATTAATAGATAAAATTCCTTTTTCAGCACCTGATGACCCTATTTTACAGGCCAAAATTGATTATTTAAGAGAGCGGGGTGGTAACCCTTTTTCGGCTATTCAAATTCCGAGTGCTGTGATTCAGCTAAAGCAGGGGATAGGCCGACTTATTCGCGATCATTCAGATTATGGTGTTTTAGTTTTATGTGACCCTCGTTTTTTAACTAAACCCTACGGCAAGTACTTTTTACGCAGTTTACCACCCATGCCTATCACTCAAGATAAAGCGGATGTTAAAGTGTTTTTTGAAGTTCGTGAAACAGCAGCTTAAGTACGTTTTATTGGCTTACAAGGTAAGCGAACGCTGTCATAAAGGCTTGTTCTTGAAATTGCTTTAAGCCTGTTTCTTTAAAGTTGAGTGTTGTATGACTATGCTTAAGAATTTCTTTTGTTTTAGAAGATGACAATAACGTCACATCTATAGCATCTACGAGTTGAATCGTTGCTTCTAATTTAAAACTAACGGCACCACCGGCAAATTTTCCGCGTGTTAATCGTTCTTTAACGACGACATTACTGATTTGGTAGTCTGCCATTAATTTAGCAAAATCAAATTGAAATTTCTGTATTTGTTCTTGACTCGTCGCGTCAGCAATAGCCAGTTTTTTTACCCGACAATCGTTGAGTGTGTATAAACCATTATCCAAGCTCATTAGGCATATGATTGCTTCACTGCCTTTAAGTTCTATACCACATGTTTTCATTACTTTTCCTAGTCTTGAAGAAGGTCGCTATGATACGCGTTTAGTTTAAGTCGATGGCAAATTCTTTTAATAATTCAATCGGGATGATCTCAAGTGCTTTTTGATGTGTTCGCATCAAATGAACCCTAGGTGCCATATTTTGATGATGAGCCTCTAACCAACGTTGTGCACACAAGCACCAACGATCGCCTTGCTTTAGCCCTGGGAAACCAAATTCCGGTACCGGCGTACTTAGGTCATTACCTTTAAAGCGTGAGTATTCGAGAAATGCAGTTGTGATTTCTATACAAACAGTATGCGAGCCAATATCATCATCGTTAGTATTACAACAGCCATCTCTAAAAAAGCCAGTAATTGGAGCTTCACTGCAGGGTAGCAATGATTCACCAAACACATTTAATGATTCGTCTAACTCAATTGCCATAACTTAGCCTATAAACTTATTTAGAAAGTTTTATCTCGCCATTTATCTCTTGATTAATATCTAATTCAGGAATGGATAACACCATTTTGATATTAAATTGTTCTGAACCGGTTAACTGACCAGAACCTATTTGCATTTGTATTGCCTGTTCGATAGTCCGTTGAGATGTAATACCGACCTTTTTAAGGTACTGTCTAATCTGCATATTTAAATTATCTTCATTCATTACAGTCTCCTTGTGATTAGCAGTTTAGTCTTATTTATCGTACTTTATATATTTAAATAGTGGGTCATCGGGTGTTCCGACTAAAGCACCTTTGTCTAAACCTGGTTGCCACGTGACAACTTCTTCTATTTGTTTTGCCAGTTCAAAATCTTTATCAGTAATACCTTTAGCGGCGTGGTTCATTAATTTAACAATGACAAAGGCATAAGACATAGTCATATCAGGGTGATGGAAACCTGCTTCGGCTAAGTGACCCACTGTATTTACGACCATCAACGTAGATTTCCAACCACTCGTTTTGTATTTGCGTCTTATCCACCCATTTTCTAAATACCAGTGGGGGAGCTCAGCTTCTAAGAATAACTTAACTTCTTGCTCACTATAGGTACGTTCGTCTTTATCTTCTCGCCATGCCATCTTTAATGTATTTCCTTAATAAGGTGTTTCTTGCAGATTATGACTGTCTTGTAGGTGTGTCAAGTATTGCCATTCAGAATTTAAAATCTGAGTACTCCAGGGTAGTTATCTATCCCTAAGAAACGAATTTTGGTTTAACCGTTTTAATGACTTTGATTATTAAATGCGGTTTCTGAACAAGAGGGTGCTATAAAATACCTAATTTAACATAATATATATTATGCGAATATATTTTTATAAACAAAAAGGGCTCTAGTTAACCACGAGACGCGACACATAAATGAGTTAAGCAGGTATGATACCTATCTGTTCTTTTTTAATCTTCAACTTATGAGTGACATTAAACTGGATACTAAAAACGATCTTGATATGATTATCTGCGATTGTAGCGGTACGACTAAACGTAAAGTACTACAACTTATTGAAGAAGGCTACGATACGGTTGATATGGTTTCGCGTAAAACAGGCGCTCAATCTGGCTGTGGTGGTTGCGAATATGATTTAGAACTGATCTTTCAGGAATATGGCCCGAGCAAGGAAAACTAATTCACTGCGCCCGTTTGTTGTAATAACTGATAAATTTGATTCGCCATAATACGGTAACCTTCCGCATTAAGATGAATAGGATCAGATTTTAACGCATGTTGAGACTTTACATCGACTAGCACATCAATTTCTATTGGAAGTTGATGTTGTGACGCCACTTGAGTATATAAATCTGGCACAGTCAGCCCTAACCCTAAGGTTGGGACAGCGATCACCATAACCTGAGCATTATGTTGCTGAATCAGCTCAATCATTTGAGTCAGGTTGCTTTTTAATTGATGTTTATCTAAACGTCGAATTAAATCATTGCCCCCATGGCATAGAATAACCAAATCTGGCTAATATTGTTCGAGCATAGTTGTAAGGCGATCTAACCCTTCAATGCTTATTTCCCACGGTACTCCAGCATAAACACCTTGCGTTGCGTCGGTTGTGATAAACACAGCTGAGTAACTTTCAGTGTCTGAATTTGCACCAGTACCAAATGTTAAACTATCACCGTAAGCCAGAATAACAGCGTCATCCGCTAACGGTGATAAAGCGGGCTGGGAACTTGAACATGCCGTTAAAAATGCTAATAAGCAGCTAATTAAAAACCGTTTAAGGCTAACCTTATCTTGCCACGTTATATTGAATTAACTGTTGGAAATAAACGATAGAAGTTCGCAGACGTTGTTGACGCAATATTATCAACTGTATCACCACGTAGCTCGGCTAAAAATTCGGCAACATGCTTAACGAAAGCAGGCTGATTAGTTTTGCCTCGATGTGGCATCGGTGCTAAGTAAGGTGAGTCTGTTTCAATTAAAATGCGGTCTAACGGCAACATCTTAGCAACTTCTTGCAATGTTTTAGCATTTTTAAATGTCACAATGCCGGATAAAGAAATATAAAAACCAATATCTAAAGCACGTCTAGCCGTGTCCCAATCTTCAGTAAAGCAATGAATGATACCGCCAGCCTCACGTGCTTGTTCATTTTCTAACATTGCCATTGTGTCATCCCGTGCTTCTCGTGTGTGGATAATCAATGGTTTTTTTAGCTGTTTAGCGGCGTCAATGTGGGTGCTAAAACGATCTCTTTGCCATGCCAAATCACCTTCATTTCGAAAGTAATCTAGTCCTGTTTCACCAATAGCAATTACTTTTTCGTGCTTGGCTAGTTCCACTAATTCATCTGTCGTGAAATTTTCTGTTTGATCAACATTCGGATGAATACCTACACTGGCAGATAGATAATTATTTGTTTTGACGAGTGATAAAACATTTTGGCAGCTCGCTTTGTCGATTGAGATACATAAAATGTGGTCGACTTGATTGGCTTTAGCATTTTGAATCGCAGCCTCAATTCCACCCTTTTCTTGAACCAACATATCCAGGTGGCAATGAGAGTCGATCAACATATTTTAAATCCTAAAGAGTGGCAGAGACTTAGACAATGTATTTACATTGTATGGGTGGGTTTATCAGAGTTGGGCTTTTCAGCTAAATAATTTTCTATTTTATGTTTTACAGCAGTGGCAGCACCATCCACGTCAATCAAATGAACCCATATGGGTGCAGCATAATTATTTTGGGCACCTTTTGGCGTAATCCAAGCAATATTACAGGCAACAGGGACTTTATCGGCTTCACTCATCAAGGTTAGCAAGATAAATACTTCTCCGACTAACTGATAAATTTTATTGGTCGGTATAAATAATCCACCATATTTTAAAAATGGCATATATGCATGATATAAGAGATTATCGTCTGAAATTTTTAGTGACAAAAAACCTTTTCTGGGATTCATCGCCATAATGTTTTGTTGGCCTTTAACGCTAGTGGTTTACTACTGCATTTTGTGATGTTGGAACGTCCATTACCGAAACCATAAACTGCTCTATTAACAATATCTTGTTAATGTTATTTGAGGAAGATAGTAACTTTATTGCTTTGATGATGCAATCATAGATCTGCCAATTTTGGGAATTGCTTCTTACATTTTGCTTAACAATGCGATCTTTCAATCTTAACTGTAAATAACGAAGTACCAACGCTAAGTCATATTGTTGCCATTGCTGTGCTAATTGCACTGGATTGGCTTTATGTTGCAATAATTTCGTGAAATCCATAGAGACTTGTTCAAGTATTGTTAGGCTATCATCTGTCAGCAAAGATAAAGCTGATAATGGTGCAGAATCGGCCAATGTTAACGCTTTCTCGATATTAGCCTCATCGAAATCACCTTGGCTTCGAATCCAAGCTATCACTTCTTCCTTATTTGGTGTATCTATTGGCACTTTCTGGCAGCGACTTAATATTGTGATCGGAAGCATTGCTGGTTCTGCACTAATTAGGATAAGTAATGTGTTGGGCTGTGGCTCTTCTAATAATTTTAAAAGGCTGTTACTGGCATTTACATTCATCGCTTCAGCCGGCATTACGATGGCTGTTTTCCATTCCGACACATTGGTAGTCAATGTCTGTTTTTGTTTTAAATCTCGTATTTGTTCGATTTTTATGGCTTTGCCGGTTTCTTCAGGCTCGATAACAGTATGATCAGGATGATTACCGGCAATGGATAATTCACAACTATGACATTGTCCACAAGGTAGTTCAGCATTCTGCTTTTCACATAACACATGCATTGCCATTTGCTCGGCAAGCGCAGCCTGTCCTAGACCAGACGGGCCAGTTAATATTATGGCATGAGGAATACATTGCTGTTCATACTGCTGTCGAAAGCGTTGCCAAACTTGATTTTGCCAGAGGTACAACATCTTATAGTAATGGTGACAGTAGTTTGGTCAGTTGTTGTTGAATCTCGGGAATAGAAACACTGGCATCTACCACCTTAATCCGTTCAGGGTTCTGAAGAGCACTCTCTAGATAGCTCGCCCTAATTTGTTCAAAAAAAGTGACCTTTTCTTGTTCAAAACGATCGATAGCTTCATTGCGTTCCACGACTCGTTTCAAGCCTAGCTCAACGGGTAAATCAAAAAGTAAAGTCAATGTTGGTAGGAGATCCTTCAGTGTCCAATCCGCTAATTGTTGGATTCGTTGTTGATCAACACCTCGGCCACCACCTTGATAAGCAAAAGTCGCATCAACAAAACGATCACAAAGCACCCAATCTCCACGTGCTAATGCTGGGGCTATTAGCTGTTTAATGTGTTCAGCACGGGCAGCAAACATGAGTAGTAATTCTGTATCGACACCCATAGCAAGCTCTGATGGCGTTAATAAGAGTTCACGGATTTTTTCACTCAGTTCTGTGCCACCAGGTTCACGCGTCATGACGACGGTTTTACCTTTTTCGACAAGGTAGTCATGGATAAAACTGATTTGTGTCGACTTACCCGCGCCTTCTACACCTTCGATACTAATAAATTTCCCGTTCATCATTTCGTCAACTGATATCGTCTAACTGCTTTATTGTGTTCTACCAGGGTATTCGAAAACACATGTCTTCCCTCTTTACCTCTTGCTACAAAATAAAGGCTTGTGCCTTTTTTAGGATTCAATGCAGCATGAATAGCTGCTTTACTTGGCAATGCTATTGGACTTGGAGGTAGGCCAAATCGAATATAAGTATTATATACGGTATCAGTTGTTAGATCTTTACGGCGAAGATTACCTTTGTATTTATCACCCATGCCATAGATAACTGTAGGATCTGTTTGTAACCTCATCCCTATATTCAATCGTCTCACAAAAACGCCCGCTATTTCAGGCCTTTCTTCTGCAATACCTGTCTCTTTTTCAATGATCGAAGCCATAATTAAAGCTTCATAGGGCGTTTTATAAGGAAGCTGATCTGCTTTATTGTGCCAAGCGTGAGTTAAATCAGCCTGCATCCTGCGATAAGCCCTATTCAACAATTCCATGTCCGTTGTTCCGGCTGAAAAATAATAGGTTTCAGGTGCGAACTCCCCTTCCCCATGACGTCGGTTGCCATCTAGTTTTTCCATTAATTCAACTAAGGTGATGGCACTTAATGTTTGTTCTAATCTTGAATCTTTAGCAATTGCATCTAATAGCTGCTGGCTAGTCATGCCTTCTATGATGGTAAAGGCATATTGGACTACCTTACCTTCAATAAATAAGTTTAATAGATCTGGCAATGTTTGCCCTGATGAGAGAGTATATTCACCAGCTTTAATTGAATGTGCCGATTTTTGATAACGTCCATACCAATAGAGGTATTCACCTGGAAATTCTGATAATCCCTGTTTATATAGTGTAGAACCCACCTGTTGGAGGTTTTGACCTGATTTTATGGTGAATATTTGTGTTGACTCAAGTTTAATGGGAGTCGACACAAATCGTTGATATTCTTGGTAGCCTAGTCCCACCGCAACAAGACAAGCTAATAAAAATAATAAACTTAGCCAGCGAAACATCACTATTTATCGCATTCTGCTAAGGCTTTTTGTAAAAACTGGGTAATAAAACCCACTGGATACATTTTGTTTGAGATCGCATAAACCGGCCAAATACCAATGATGCTATTGCAAACAAATACTTCTTCTGCTTCAGCAAGTTGGCGGCGCGTTATAGTGCGCTCTTGTACGGATAAGCCACTTCGTGTTGCCAACTGAATGACTTGCGCTCTCATCACACCAGCAATGCCTGCACGTGTTACAACGGGCGTGAACAATTTACCTTCTTCTACGATGAAAATATTGCTCATGGTGCCTTCGATAATATTGTCCTCATCGTCGGACATGATACCTTCTGGTATATCAGGATCATCCCATTCATTTCTAGCTAATACTTGTTCTAATCGATTAAGGTGTTTAATGCTTGCAAGCCGACTATTAGTCGATAACGTTTGTTCACAGAAACGAAGTAATACACCGTCTGTTTGATATTGTTCAGGATGACTTGGGAAGGGATGTGAAGATATAATTCTTGTAGGAATTTCAGTATTGTCTGAAAAGTAACCACGACGTCCTGTACCACGTGTGATAATAATCTTTATTACTGCAGTCTGATCTTCCAGTGACTGAAAAACACGTTCTAACTCCTCTCTCAAAGTCTCAATCTGCTCAAAAGCAATAGATAGGACTTTGCAGCCTTCAATCAATCTTGATAAATGCTGTTCGAGAAACTCGGCTTTATTATTACGATGAGCTATCGTTTCAAAAACGCCATCACCGTATTGTAGACCACGATCTTGGATACTGATTTTATCGCCGGTTTCACCATTGATTAAAACCATTGTCGTCGGTTACACTTTTTTAAGAATCAGAGTACCGTTAGTGCCACCAAAACCAAATGAATTTGACATAGAAACCGTAATATCCATTTGTCTTGCGGTATGTGGTACGTAATCAAGATCACAAGCAGAATCTTGATTCTCTAGATTAATTGTCGGAGGCGCTACTTGGTCACGTATCGCTAAAGCACTAAAGACAGCTTCTACGCCACCTGCCGCCCCTAAAAGATGGCCAATCATCGATTTCGTTGAACTAACAGCAGTTTTGTATGCATGGTCACCCAGTGCAGTTTTTACTGCTTTGCTTTCAGCGACATCACCGGCGGGTGTTGAAGTACCGTGTGCATTAATGTAATCGATTTGTTCTGGGTTTAGTCCTGCATCTTTCATTGCATTGACCATGCATCGTGCTGCACCCTCACCGCCTTTTGAAGGCATCGTCATATGGAAAGCATCCGAACTCATGCCTGAACCTGCGAGCTCAGCATAAATTTTAGCACCCCGTTTTACTGCATGATCATATTCTTCTAATACAACAACCCCAGCACCATCACCAAGAACAAAACCATCTCTGTCTTTATCCCATGGTCGACTTGCCGCTTCTGGATTATCGTTGCGTGTTGATAAAGCGCGCGCAGCTGCGAAACCACCTAATCCTGTTTTGGAAGTCGACATTTCAGCACCACCGGCAATCATGACGTCGGCATCACCATACTGAATTATACGACCTGCCGATGAGATATTATGGGTACCACTTGAACAGGCTGTAACAATCGCTGTATTTGGGCCTTTCATTCCATACATGATAGAAAGGTTACCTGAGATCATGTTAATGATATTGCTCGGAACAAAAAAAGGAGAAATTTTTCGAGTGCCACCGCTTAAGTAGCCATCATAACCTGCTTCTATTCCTGGTAAACCGCCAATACCTGAGCCAATGGCAACACCTATGCGTTCAGCGTTTTCATCAGTAATTTCAAGACCTGCATCTTCAATCGCTTCTTTACTTGCCGCGATACCATAATGAATAAAAGTATCCATCTTTTTAGCATCTTTACGCGGGATGATACTGGTAATGTCAAAGTCTTTGACGCTGGCACCAAAGCGGACTGAAAAGTCAGAAACATTAAACGAGGTCAGAGGTGCAACACCACTCTTACCCGCTAGAATATTATCCCAAGTTTCATTTACATTTAAGCCAACAGGCGTCACCACGCCTAGACCTGTTATCACAACACGTCGTTTTGACATCAGGATTTCCTTTTGTAAAAATCTAAAATATTATAAACAAGATAGCCGCCTAGTATGTGACCATACTAGGCGGCTATAAGTTTTGCTTGAAGCGAAATTAAGACTGAACAGAATTTACGTAGGCTACCGCTTCTTTTACTGTTGTGATTTTCTCGGCTTCTTCGTCTGGAATTTCACATTCGAATTCTTCTTCAAGTGCCATAACCAATTCGACTGTATCTAATGAATCAGCACCCAGATCATCGATAAATGAAGCATCAGTTGTCACTTCATCTGCGTTGACACCCAATTGTTCAACAACAATGTCTTTTACTCGGGCTTCGATATCACTCATAACGTATGTTTCCTTTGGTGGTTAAATACTTAAACGTGCACGCATTTTATATTGCACGCTCTGTATAAACAAGCCAATTTGTTTTTCAAGGCCTATTTAAAATTGTCATTGGTCGTTATTTTCTTAAATTAACCAATTAATTCATATACATGCCGCCATTGACGTGGATTGTTTCTCCCGTCACATAAGCAGCGTCTTCACTGGCAAGGTAACTAACAGCGCCAGCTATTTCTTCCGGTAAACCTAAGCGTTTAACCGGTACTTGTTCTAGTAAAGCCGTTTTATGTGCTTCCGCCAAACCACTCGTCATATCCGTATCAATAAAACCTGGGGCTACTGTATTCACAGTAATACCTCTTGGTCCGACTTCTCGCGCTAATGATTTACTAAAGCCAATCACCCCTGCTTTTGTTGCAGCATAATTGGTTTGACCCGCATTACCCATCACACCAACAACAGATGTGATTGTGATGATACGGCCTGTTCTTGCTTTGGTCATTGCACGTAGACAACGTTTCGATAATTTAAAGATCGGCGTCAAATTGGTGTTAATAATATCGTTCCACTCGTCATCTTTCATTCGCATTAATAAATTATCACGAGTGATACCTGCATTATTGACCAAAATTGCAGGTGCTCCGAATGAAGATTCTGTTTCTGAAACAACAGCTTCAATTGAATCCGCATCGGTTACATTAAGTACCATGCCAGTGCCTTGGATACCTTCTGTTTTCAAAAACTCAGAGATCGTTTCTGCTCCGCCTTCAGAGGTTGCCGTACCAACAACTGTTGCTCCTTGCTTACCTAGACGTAATGCAATGGCGCGACCAATTCCTCGTGTTGCACCTGTTACCAATGCAACTTTTCCCTCTAAACTCATACTTCCTCTCCCAAGACTTGTACTGCTTTTTCCAATGAACGTTGATCAAAGACAGGCAATCCTGTGATCGTCTTGTCTATTCTTTTCGTTAACCCTGCCAACACTTTACCCGGTCCACATTCTACAATTTTATCTACGCCTTTATCAGATAGGGCTTGAATGGTTTCTACCCAGCGAACAGGATTATGTAATTGTTGTATTAACAACGCTTTAATCTCATTTTCATCAGCAGCTGCCGATACATTCACATTATGTAAAACAGGAATGCGTGTTTTATGAACCGGTGTGTCCGTTATGGCCTCAGCTAGTTTTTCAGCAGCTGGTTTCATTAATGCACAATGGGATGGGACACTGACAGACAGCAATAATGCCCGTTTTGCACCTTGTTCTTTGGCTAACTCTGTCGCTTTGGTCACAGCTTCAACGTTACCGGCAATAACCACTTGCCCAGGTGAATTGAAATTGACCGCTTCGACAACTTGTTCATCTGCAGCGTCTATACAGATCATTTTTACTGCGTTGTCATCTAAGCCTAGAATAGCCGCCATCGCACCTTGACCCTCTGGCACGGCCTGCTGCATGAATTGGCCTCGCATTTCGACCAATTTAATGGCATCTGTAAATGATAATGCGCCCGCTGCAACTAAAGCTGTGTACTCACCCAGACTGTGTCCAGCTAAATAACCCGGATGGATATTGGTTAAAGATTGCCAAACTCGCCAAACAGCTATTCCTGCTGCTAACATCGCTGGCTGGGTTCTTTCAGTTTGATTCAGAGCTACGTCAGGGCCAGATGTTACCAGTTCCCATATATCGTAACCCAATGCATCAGATGCTTCGATAAATGTCTCTTGAACGAGTGGGTATTCTGTTGCTAGTTGGTCTAGCATACCGATTGATTGTGAACCTTGTCCTGGAAATACAAAAGCCAAACTCATGGCCTTAACCTCATATATTTAATAATTTAATAGTGCCGAGCCCCAGGTGAATCCGCCACCAAAAGCTTCTAGCAATAATGTTTCGCCGCGTTGAATTCGCCCATCTCTTACTGCTGTATCTAATGCAAGAGGTATCGATGCCGCTGATGTGTTGCCATGTTCATCGACAGTCACAACAACGTGGTCCATTGATAAGCTTAATTTCTTAGCCGTCGCAGCGATAATACGGATATTCGCTTGATGCGGGATCAACCAGTCAATATCACTTTTAGCCAAATTATTAGCTGTAAGTGTTTCGTCAGCAATACTACTCAATGTTTTAACAGCGACTTTAAAGACTTCATTCCCTTGCATTTCAATAAAGGGCTCTGCCTCATTACCTTGTGTTGTGCCAGGGCCTGTTGGGACAGAAAGCAACTCATTATAATGACCGTCAGAATGAATATGCGTTGATAAAATACCGGTTTCTTCAGATGCTTGTAGTACAACGGCACCTGCTCCGTCACCAAATAAAACGCAGGTGTTTCTGTCCTTCCAATCTACAATACGTGATAGCGATTCTGCACCAATGACCAAAGCATTTTTAACTGAACCTGATTTTATAAACTTATCGGCAACAGTCAAGGCGTATACAAATCCTGTACAGACAGCTTGAACGTCAAAAGCAGGACAGCCTCTAATACCTAATCGTTGTTGGACTAAGGAAGCCGTGCTAGGAAAAACACGCGTTGGTGTTGTCGTAGCAATAATGATTAAGTCGATTTCAGCATTAGCAATACCTGCCGCCTCAATGGCTCTTTCAGCAGCATTAAATGCTAAATCTGTCGTTGTTTCTTTATCAGCAACAATATGACGCTTTTTGATACCTGTCCGTTCTTGGATCCATTGATCGCTTGTCTCAACGATTTGTTCCAAATCATGATTGGAAAGAATTTTTTCAGGTAAATAACTGCCCGTACCGGCAATTCGAGAATAAATCACGCGGCTTGGCCTTGTATGATGACATCTAAATGTTCGCTAATATTTTTAGGCACATCGAGCTCTGCTTCTAAAATCGCAATATGGATTGCATTTGCAAAAGCCACCTCATCTGCACCACCATGGCTTTTAATCACAATGCCATTTAGACCAATAAAGTTAGCACCGTTATAGGCTCGTGGATCTAATTGATTACTAAAATGCTTTAAAACAGGTGAAGCAATCAGACCAATTAATTTGGTGAAAATATTGCGTGTAAAGGATTCGCGAAGATAATGTTTCATCATATGAACGACACCCTCGCTCGACTTCAACGCAATGTTACCTACAAAACCATCACAAACAACAACATCCACTTCGCCTCGGTACAAGCCATCGCCCTCGACAAAGCCAGCGTAGTTCAAATCAGTTTCATTCAACAGGCTAGCTGCTTTTTTGACTTGCTCGTTGCCTTTTATATCTTCAGAACCAATATTCAGTAAACCAATGCTTGGGTTTTTTCGCCCTTCAATCGACTTTGCTAACACAGACCCCATAATCGCGAACTGGACTAATTGTTCGGCACTTGAATCAACGTTCCCGCCTAAATCGAGCATATAAGTATGCCCTCTCGTAGTAGGTAAAGCTGAAATAATGGCCGGTCTATCAATGCCACGCAATGTCTTCAAGACAAACTTGGCTGTTGCCATTAATGCGCCCGTATTACCGGCACTCACACACGCTGCTGCTGCCCCCTCTTTAACAAGGTTAATGGCAACGCGCATCGACGAATCTTTTTTTCCTCTTAATGCCAACGCAGGCGACTCGTCCATTGCGACTTGCTGAGAGGCGTGATGAATTTCTAGCCGTGTTTCATTTTCAAGTTGATGTGTCTGCAGTTTTGCTTTTAGTACCTCTTCGTCACCCACCAAAATCAATTTTACATTTGGATGACGTTTTAATGCACTGACCGCGGCAGGAATAATAATATCTGGCCCATGGTCCCCGCCCATTGCATCAATTGAAATGGTATGGTTCAACCGAATTTAGCCTTCATCGCTTTTATCTGCAACAACTTTACGGCCACGGTAATAACCATCGGCAGATACGTTATGTCTACGATGTAATTCACCTGTCGTTGAATCAACAGATAAAGTTGCACCTGTTAATGCATCGTGTGAACGACGCATACCGCGACGTGATGCACTTTTTTTACTTTTTTGAACAGCCATGTTGTACTCCTAACACTAAAAATATAATTACTTTAACCCGTATCTACAGGCTTATTACTTGTCTTTTAATTGCGATAATATTGCGAAAGGTGACACTTTTTGAGGCTCCTCTTCATCAACATCACGCTCATCGCCAGAAAACCAAGCATCGCTTGGTAAACAGGCTTCTCTATGGCGAGGCACTAATGGCAAAGCCAACATCAATTCATCTTCGATCACTGCATTTAATGGCACAGAAGCATTACTTTCAAGCAGCCAAGGATCATATTGCTCAGCCAATGCTGCTACTTTTCGTTCGCTTATTACCATCGCTAATAAACAGTCAACAGATAAGTTAACCGTCATTGGGGACAGACATCTCTCGCACATCATCGATACGTCTGCAGTTAATCGACCCGCCATGTAAGGCGTACCAATTTCATCCATATCAAAGGCTAAATCAACACGGATTTGGCCTTCGTTATCGGTTAAGCTCTCGCATAACCGCGGCATATCTTTCACAAAAAGTTCGCCACTCAATTTCAGCCCATTTTGCGCTAAACGTAAAGGTTCGATCTCTTTTGGTAATTTAGGGCGCATAATCGACGAAATTATATAAGAAAATGCCTTAAACCGCAAAGACAAACTAAATGGTTTATTAAGTGTAAATATCTGTTTTAGTCAATCAGCCAACCCAGATCGCCTTAGGCATTGTTGTGTAGTTCAATAACTGCGTTAATTTTTTCAGCTAATTGTTTTGAATTATCGTTGCGTAACGCGTCGATGTAATAAAGATAGGATTCATCGATATCACCGGTAACGTATTGGCCATCAAAACATGAAGTGTCAAAAGATGCGATGTTTTTCTCATCATTAACCGCATCAATCAAGTCTTCCAAATCTTGGTAAACAAGCCAATCGACGCCTAATTCTTCAGCTATTTGTGTAACATTGCGATCGTGCGCGACAAATTCTTCCGGAGATGGCATATCTATACCATAAACATTTGGATAGCGAACAGGTGGTGCAGCGGAGGCAAAATATACCATACGTGCGCCTGCTTCACGTGCCATTTCGACGATTTGTTGCGACGTCGTCCCTCTCACAATTGAATCATCGACTAACAATACTGTTTTATCTTTAAACTCGATATCAATAGCATTTAATTTTTGTCTAACTGATTTTTTACGTTGCGTTTGCCCAGGCATAATGAACGTTCGGCCAATATAGCGGTTCTTAATAAAACCTTCTTGATATTGCACACCCAAATCATAAGATAATTGTAATGCGGCACTCCGGCTGGTATCTGGAATAGGAATGATGACATCAATACCATGATTTGGGTTCTCACGTAAGATTTTCTCAGCGAGTTTCGAGCCCATTCTGCTACGACTACGGTGTACTGAAATACCATCTATAATTGAGTCTGGCCGTGCAAAGTAAACATATTCAAAGATACACGGTGACATAACTTCAGGTTCAGCACATTGCTCTGAATAAAAATTACTCTCTTTGTCTATAAAGACACATTCACCCGGCTCAATATCTCTGATTAAGTCATAGCCTAATGTATCAATTGCGACACTTTCAGAGGCCACGATATAATCGAATTTACCATTATTCTCACCCTTACCTATCACAACAGGACGGATGCCATAAGGGTCACGGAAAGCTACTATACCGACTCCTGCAATCATAGCTACAACGGCATAAGCCCCTTTACACCGATGGTGTACTTTTTTAACAGCATTAAAAATATTTTCAGCTGTTGGCGTTAAATCACATTCTTTTTGTAATTCATGCGCCAATACATTCAGTAATACTTCTGAATCTGAGTCAGTGTTTAAGTGTCGACGATCAGCTTGAAACAGCTCTTCTTTTAAGGTTTTAGTATTAGTTAAGTTTCCGTTATGTGCTAATGCGATACCAAAAGGCGAATTAACATAAAAAGGCTGTGCTTCTGCTAACGTTGAACAGCCTGCAGTTGGGTAACGAATATGCCCAATCCCCATATTGCCATTTAGGTTACGCATATGGCGGGTATGAAAGACATCTTTTACAAGACCATTGGCCTTACGGAGGTAAAACTTGCCCTCTTCGTTGCAAGTTACAATACCTGCCGCATCTTGACCTCGGTGTTGTAGCACGGTCAAGCCATCATACAGTGCTTGATTAACCTCAGAATGTCCTACAATGCCAATGATTCCGCACATATCTCTTACCTAACTATAAATTAACGTATTGCGCTAAACCGTCGGGCAAAAATTGCCTAACCCAAATGGCGAGCTTTTCAAAATGTTCAATCAATACTGCATTTTGCCACCATGCATCATTCGGCATAGGTGTCGCAGCAGCCAGTAGTACTAATAAAGTTACTATTGCTACGCCTCGCAATAATCCAAACAGTACGCCTAACATTCGGTCTGTACCACTTAACCCCGTTTTTACGACAATGGCCGCAATCAAATTATTCACCAAAGCACTTAAAATCAGCGTCACTATGAACAAGCCGGAAAAAGCGGTAAATAAACTAATAGATGGTGTGGAAATATAGTCTGATAGTAAAACAGAGAATTGGGGAGAAAATGTCAACGCAACCCAGAAGGCCAATATCCATGCTACTAATGAGAGAACCTCTTTGACGAATCCCCTAACGATGCTGATGATTGCCGACAATGCAATGATGCCAATAATGACATAATCAATCCATAACATGGTTTAAGTAGCTTGCTCGTTGCTGTAAAACTGAGATTTTACCAGAATAGCACCTGATAAAGCAGACCTTTTTAGGATATCAAATAAAATTATTGCAGTTTGATGAGCTGTGGCATGAGCTTAAGGTGTTGTTTTACTTTACTGACAATGACATCCACTTGTTTATTATTCGTTTCAGGTCCGATTCGGACACGGTGAATCAATTTTCCTTGGCTATTTTTTGCTGATTGAATATCAGACTGATAGCCCAACTCCCTCACTTTTTTCTGTAAGGCTACTGCATTATCTTTTACCCCAAAGCTGGCCAATTGGATAAGCCATCTTGTTCCAGTATCTTCTTTTTTCACTACTGCTCTTGGTTTCGGTGTGGAAACTACTTTCGGAGTTGGTTTTGGTTCTGGCGCTTTAACGACAACGTTCTCTATTGTTGATTCTGGTGTTGTCTTAACGGCCGTTACAGGTTCTACAGCTTGTTTAGCCTGTTCAACAAATTGCTTTAAAGGCTCAGCTTTAGCATTCAACGCTTTGTTGATCGCGGTATCTTTTATCGCTGCTGCAACATCTTCACCCAAGCTATGCGGGTCAAGTATGGCTTCTTGTTCCGTTTCAATAACTTCAGTTTCATAAGTTTCAATTGATGATTCAAAGACAGGCAAATCGACCTCTGTCGTTTCAGCCACATTATCCCTAGCGTTTTTAACTAAGATTGTTGCAGCAATCAGAATGACAAATAATACAAGCAATGCCCCGACTAATCGTTGTTTGGTAATGTCTGCCATTATTTACCCACTGCCTCTCAAGTCATTAATGCCTATTTTCGGAACCTACACCATGATAGCTCGCGTGCTCTTTTGCTAACAAAGCATCGTTCTCTGTTTCCCCATCTATTGGTTTAGGCAACGTTCGGAGCGCATGTTCCAATACTTCTGAAATCCAATGAACAGGAATAATGGTTAAACCTTCTTTAATGTTATCCGGAATATCCTTCAAATCTTTTACATTATCTTTTGGTACTAATACCGTATCAATACCACCACGTAATGCTGCCAACAATTTTTCTTTTAGACCACCAATCGGTAATACTTCCCCTCTCAAAGTGATTTCACCCGTCATCGCAACATTGGCCTTAACAGGAATACCCGTTACCGCTGAGACTAATGCTGTACACATACCGATACCTGCGCTTGGGCCATCTTTTGGCGTTGCACCTTCAGGTACATGGAAATGCACATCATGCTTCTGCATCACATCAGGATCAATTGCCCAGTCTTTTGATCTTGAACGTACAACCGTGGTTGCTGCTTGAATTGATTCTTGCATCACATCGCCCAATTTACCAGTATAGGTCGCTTTTCCTTTACCTGGCATGATAGCCGTCTCGATGGTGAGTAATTCCCCACCGACTTCTGTCCATGCTAGGCCAGTCACTTGACCGACTTGATCTGTTTCTTCAGCAAGCCCGTATTGAAAACGATAAACACCCAAATAATCTTCTAAATTATCTTTGGTAATCACAACTGTTTTGACTGCTTTACTTTGTAGAATCTCTTTAACAACTTTTCTGAATATTTTTGAGATCTCTCTCTGTAAATGTCGCACACCTGCTTCGCGAGTATAACGACGAATGACTTCTACTAAAGCATCATCCTTTAGTGTCACTTCTTCAGCTTTAAGGCCATTGTCCTTTAATGCCTTTGGTACTAGGTATTTTATGGCGATATTAAACTTTTCATCTTCGGTATAGCCAGACAGATGGATGATTTCCATTCTATCTCGTAGAGCATCAGGAATATTCAGCGAGTTCGCCGTACAAACGAACATTACATCACTTAAATCGTAGTCGACTTCCATATAGTGATCGACAAAATGAGCATTTTGTTCAGGATCTAAGACTTCTAATAATGCTGATGCAGGGTCACCACGAAAATCCTGAGCCATCTTATCGATTTCATCTAATAAAAATAATGGGTTTTTAACGCCTGTTTTAGTGATATTTTGGATCACTTTACCTGGCATCGAGCCAATATAGGTTCGGCGGTGACCACGAATTTCTGCTTCATCTCGTACGCCACCTAAAGCCATTCTGGTATATTTTCTGTTTGTAGCGCGTGCGATAGATTGTGCTACAGACGTTTTTCCTACACCTGGAGGACCAACAAGACATAAAATAGGGCCTTTGGCTTTCTTTACACGTTGTTGCACAGCTAAGTATTCGAGGATACGTTCTTTTACTTTTTCTAGGCCATAATGGTCTTCGTCAAGTACTTGTTCGGCTTTATCCAAGTTTTGATGGACACGTGAACGTTTTTTCCACGGTAAATCAGTCAGCCACTCTATATAACTGCGAACCACTGTTGCTTCAGCAGACATCGCAGACATCATTTTGAGCTTTTTAAGCTCTGATTCTGCTTTGGTTTTGGCTTCTGCCGGCATGGATGCTTTGTCGATACGTGCCGTTAATTCTTCAATTTCATTGGTACTTTCATCATACTCACCTAATTCTTTCTGAACGGCTTTCATTTGCTCATTAAGATAATATTCGCGCTGGCTTTTTTCCATTTGCTTTTTAACACGACTGCGAATACGTTTTTCAATATGTTGAATATCAATCTCAGACTCGAGAAAAACCATTAATTTTTCAATCCGCTCGTTGAGATCATCAATTTCTAACAGGTGCTGTTTGTTCTCTAGTTTTAATGTCATATGAGCCGCAACTGTATCTGCCATGCGGCCTGCTTCATTAATACCCGATAATGATGAAATAACCTCAGGTGGAATTTTCTTATTTAATTTAACGTATTGTTCAAACTGGCTCATGAGTGAACGCATCAATACATCAGCTTCACGCTCTTCTGGCTCTTCAATTATGAGCTCAACTGCATCGGCCTTTAAGTAATCACCTTCATTATCGAAACGGGCGACTTTGGCACGTGCAATTCCTTCTACTAGTACTTTGACTGTGCCATCAGGGAGTTTTAATAGTTGCAGAATGTTGGCTAAAGTACCAATGTCATACAAATCATTTGCATCAGGTTGTTCTTCGGATGAGTTTTTTTGAGCTATTAATAAAACTTGTTTATTTTCATCTGTGGCAACTTCTAATGATCTAATTGATCGTTCACGACCAACAAACAATGGGATGACCATATATGGATAGACGACAACATCCCGCAAGGGTAAAACCGGCATTTCGATTAAAGGAGTGGGTTCTGTTGTTTTTTTATCCATCTTTTAGACCTCTGCGACTTGATGATGCCTGAAAATCAACACATCTATTTTTAATATCTCACTATATGGAGACGTAATGGAAATATTCAAGCAAAACGATATTAAAAAATGTCATTTAAATAATAATTACTAATAACTTGTATTAGCTGTTATCACTTGCCGCTAAGTCTTTCGCTTGGTCTTGATAAATTAATATTGGGGCGTTCTCACCATTAACCACATTTTCATCGATGACCACTTTAGATACGTTCTCTGTTGATGGTAAATCAAACATAGTATCGAGTAATACATTTTCAATAATAGATCTTAAACCACGTGCACCGGTTTTACGCTCCATCGCTTTGTGTGCTATCGCACGCAGTGCATCGTCTCTGAATTCAATGGTCGCCTCTTCCATTTCAAACATTTTTTGATATTGTTTGGTTAATGAATTTTTTGGTTCCGTTAAAATTTGGACTAACGCATCCTCATCGAGTTCCGATAAGGTCGCCACGACAGGTAAACGTCCAACAAACTCAGGGATCAAGCCATATCGAATCAAGTCCTCTGGTTCTAGTGTTTTTAACATCTCAGATGCATCACGCTCAGTATCAATACTTTGTAGTTCTGCTGAAAAACCAATACCACCCTTATGAGACCGATTTCGAATAACTTTATCTAAACCTGCGAACGCGCCACCACAGATAAATAAAATCTTGCTGGTATCAACTTGTAGGAATTCTTGTTGTGGATGTTTTCTACCACCTTGAGGCGGAATTGATGCTGTTGTACCTTCAATTAGTTTCAATAGGGCTTGTTGTACGCCTTCACCTGAGACATCACGGGTAATCGATGGGTTATCTGATTTACGTGAAATTTTATCGATCTCATCAATATACACAATGCCCGTTTCTGCTTTTTCAACATCATAGTCGCATTTTTGCAGTAACTTTTGAATAATGTTTTCAACATCCTCACCAACATAACCAGCTTCAGTTAACGTTGTTGCGTCTGCCATGGTAAATGGCACGTTAAGTTGGCGAGCTAGGGTTTCTGCTAATAAGGTCTTACCACTACCTGTTGGTCCAATAACTAAAATATTACTTTTAGATAGCTCAACATCATCGGTTTTCTTGGCGCCGAAACGTAGACGTTTGTAATGGTTATAAACCGCTACTGATAACACACGTTTGGCTTTTTCTTGGCCAATCACATAGTTATCAAGCGCTTCATTGATATCGCGCGGTGTTGGTAGATGTTCTTGTTCTTCTTCTGGTGTGGTTTCTAACATTTCTTCGCGAATAATATCATTACACAAATCGACACATTCATCACAGACGAAAACAGACGGGCCTGCAATCAGTTTTTTGACTTCATGCTGACTTTTGCCACAAAAAGAGCAATACAGTAGTTTATCGTCGTTGTTATCTTCACTCATCTTCAAACATCCTTCGTTTCCAAACTTCTTATCGACAGATTATGACTTTTCTTCAGGGCGATTACTGAGTACTGAATCAATTAAACCATATTCTAGTGCTTGTTCACCATTCATAAAGTTATCGCGATCAGTATCTTTTTGAATTTGTTCGATATCTTGGCCAGTATGATTCGCTAAGATACCATTTAAGCGCTCACGTATAGATAAAATCTCTTGTGCGTGAATTTCTATATCTGATGCCTGGCCTTGGAAACCACCTAATGGTTGATGGACCATGATGCGTGAGTTCGGCAAGCAATGACGTTTACCTGACTCACCCCCAGCTAATAATACAGCGCCCATACTAGCGGCTTGGCCAATACAAAGGGTACTCACATTCGGTTTAATAAACTGCATGGTGTCGTAAATTGCCATACCTGCTGTCACGGCACCGCCTGGTGAGTTGATATAGAGATGGATATCTTTGTCCGGGTTTTCTGATTCTAAGAATAACAGTTGGGCCACAACAAGATTAGCCATATGGTCTTCAACCTGACCGACTAAAAAAATCACACGTTCTTTTAAAAGACGAGAATAAATATCGTATGAACGCTCACCTCTTGAGGTTTGTTCCACTACCATTGGTACAAGTGCATTATCAATATTCGGCATTGTCTGATTCAAGATCGTGTTAGTCATAATTTTCCATTCTAGTCAGTTGTATAAACAAAATAGCCCGCACTCAGCGAATGAGCGCGGGCTATCTTCTGTCAGTTGGTACGAGATGATTAAGCAGCGTTGCTCGCGTTCATGACCTCGCTAAATGTTGATGCTGTTTGTTCAACTTTAACTTGTCCAAGGACGTGCTCAACTACCATATCTTCAACCACCATCATTTGAACTTCAGATAGCTTCTGTGGATCATTCATGTAATGATTCACAACGTCTTCTGGATCTTCGTAACTGCTTGCCATTAGATCAATGACCGCTTTTACGCTTTCCTCATCCGCTTGAATTTCATTATCGCTGATAATCTTACCAATTAATAAGCTCAATGCAACACGTTGTTTTGCAGAATCCATGAAACCGTCTGTTGTAAATGGAATACCTTCAATATTGACACCTTGCTGTTTCAAGTTGTTTTTTGCTTGCTCCATTAAATGTTCTGCTTCTCGTTGAACAGGCGCTTCTGGAAGGTTAACTTCATTCTTTTCAGTCAACATATCCATTATAGTTTTTTTGTTTTTTTGCTTTAACGCATTCTCAAGTTCACGGCCCATATTGGCGCGTACTTCTTTTTTCAATGCTGCTAGACCTGCTTCGACACCACAGAGTGCTGCGAATTCTTTATCTAACTTAGGCAATTTTTTCTTAGCCACTGATTTAACAGTGACAGCAAACTCAGCTTCTTTACCTGCTAATTCTTGTGCTTGATAATCTTCAGGGAAGGTGACTTTAACTGTTGTTTCTTGGCCTGCTTTTTTACCCAACAACTGGTCTTCAAACCCCGGAATCATATTGCCAGAGCCAATCTCAATAGCAACATCTGTACCTGTACCACCTTGGAAAGCTTCTCCACCAATAGTACCCACGAAATCAACTGTGATTTGCTCGCCGTCTTTTACACCACGCTTCAATGTCTCCCAGGTTGCACGCTGCTCACGCAATGTTTCTAACATGTTATCCACATCTGCATCTTCAACTTCTGCAGTGACTTTTTCAACTTTAGCGCCTTTCATGTTGACGTCTTTAATATCTGGGAACACTTCATAGCTCAGCACAAAGATAAATGATTCGCCCTCTTCCTTTATCTCTTCGATAGAAGGTCGGCTAGCAGGTTGAATTTTTTCTTGTGTAAAGGCTTCTTGCATGCTGTTTTGAATGACGCCGTCAATCGTTTCATTGCGTGCTGAAGCACCATGCATTTGTGCAACCATTTTCATCGGCACTTTGCCTGGACGAAAACCTGCCGCTTTCACATTTGGACGAAGCGCATTTAAGCGATCATTTACAGTTTGCTCAATATTCGCATCTTCAACTGTCACCGTCATCCGGCGACCAAGTTCGCTGACATTTTCCACAGTAACTTGCATTCTTAACCTCAATTTGGGAGTTGAAATAAAGGCGATGCAATCATCGCCTGTATTTCGAAATGGTACGAGAGGAGAGACTCGAACTCTCACAGGTTACCCCACTAGAACCTAAATCTAGCGCGTCTACCAATTCCGCCACTCTCGCATAATCGTTTCGGTTCGGGCCCGAAGAAAGTCCGATATTATAAACAGGTCTGTGTTAGAAAACTAGCCTTGCATCGTTAAAAAGGTCAGCCCCATATTCGCCTGCTGACAAAACTGTTGAAATGAAATGAAATCATTATCTGTTATTTCCCGGCCACTGGCATTCTGATCGGCAACAAATAAACCAATGACTTTACCTCGCACTACTGTGGGCATAGCCAAATAGGGTGGATAACTTAATAGCCAAGTTCTTGTTAGACAAGTTCCCTTTAGTCGAAGTCGATTCTTCTAATACATGACTTGCTTTCTTGTCATCAACTATCTGCTCAAATATTCTATTGTCCCGTGAGATATCTATTTGGAATTGTTGAGATAACTTCTCATTGCTTTCACCAGGCGCATATTTACATATAATCTGTTCTCGAACTTTCGACAAAATAGCAAATGAGGGCCTATCTGTGCCTACACCACGATGTAATCCTTCTAAGGCCGTCTCCAATATAATAATAATGTTTGTCTTTTCATCAAATGCAGCAGCCATATCTTGCTGAATGGCTAATTGTAACTGGGGCTGGTCTAGATGAGTGGAATACGCTTCTTCCGCTCCATTTAGCGTTTCTTCTAATACGATGACTTGTTCTGCTTCATCATCACCCGCTTGAGGAATAACCTTACTCACCTTACTAACACCATAAAGTTGTGTTTTTTCACTCGCAAGCTTGGCATTGGCTTATACAAAAGCCCTGAGCTCTTTAACAGGTATGCTGTACATAGCGTCCATTTTTAGTAGTACGTCATTAACTGCTCACTCTGCCACCCCTCTGTGAAGTTAGCTGCTAATTCTTGTGCCTGAATTGCGGCATGAAAAGGTTGTGTAATTTCAGAGGTCAATTTGTCACGTTGTTGTCCTGCTTGTAAAGAATCGACTAAGACCAATAAAATCCTTAAAGATCGTACTTTCTCAAAACCAAGCACCATAATCGCACGGGAAACAGTGCTTATTTTTTGCGAACTGTGGTGATACCGAAAGGTATTAGCCATTTTTAATGGCCTGCTCGTTAAAGTAGGATCTTTTGGAATCAACCGGGCGACATCAACTGCTGACGTATCATAACTATCAATTTCTGCCGTCAGATCAGTCACAGTAATGGCAAAGCCAGATATATCTTCATCACTAAGGCCTTTAATCCAGTTTTAAACCTCAGGTTTTATTTAGCTACCATCCTTGTTTATTCCATATCTTCATTGGCAATACCATGTGGCACATGGCCTGTCGCAACATGCTCTCGTGCTGAATCACAATGTCCTTGTTGATCATCGAAGAAGATATCTGCACCAAAAGATTTTAAAAATGGTCCCTTCTCCATACCGCCTAAAAATATTGCCTCATCGATGCGTATTCCCCATGCACGTAGTGTTCTAATGACACGTTCATGGGCCGGTGCTGATCGGGCTGTTACTAAGGCCGTTCTTAATGGGGAATCTTCTTCAGGAAATTGTGTTTGCAAGTGATTTAATGTTTTTAAGAATGCTTTAAAAGGGCCACCACTTAATGGGTTTTTTGCTGTTTGCTGTTCATTTTCCGTAAATGCTTGTAAGCCTTTTTCTTTATAGATACGCTCTGATTCGTCCGAAAACAACACCGCATCACCATCAAAAGCAATTCGTAATTGGGGTTTGTCATCTTTCTTATTTTGACTGGCTTTGGCGGGCAGGATAGTCGCTGCTGCAACGCCTTCGTTTAATGCTTTTCTAACATCTTCTGGACTCGTTGATAAAAACAGATTAGCGCCAAAAGGAGCCACATAACGGTATGGACTACTGCCTGAAGTGAAAACAGCCCGACTGATTGCTAAGCCATGATGTTGGATGGAATTAAATACCCTTAGTCCTGTATCTGAGCTGTTACGTGATAATAAAATAATTTCAACATTGGGTTTTTTGGCTGGACTTCCTTCATTCAGAGACAGTAACTTACTGACTAATGTAAATGCACCACCGGGTGCTAGTGGGGTATCTTCATGCTCTATCTGATATTCACAATAGGCCTGTGTGCCCTGCTCTTCATAGATGTGGTGACTTTCATCTAGGTTGAATAATGCCCGGGATGAAATTGCCACAACTAATGGTTTATCAGACATTTAAATTTCCTCTCCTAGCTTGGCTGCTCGTCCATTTTTACGCGCGATACGTAGTAGTTTATCCCAAGCTTGTTGTGTTGCTTGTGTTTGTTTTGCTTGAAAACTGATTGCTTTCAAATCATCCACTAATGACTCAACAACGGAAATCCCTTCTGGCCTACCTTTTGGGAAACTCGCCTCACCACTGAAAATCACGCAATAGAAAATCGGCGTATCGGCTATCAGACTCATGATGGCTTGGCGTGATGTTCTAATATGTCTGAGCGGGTTGGCAAACTTGTAACTGCGACCATTGAGTAATTGCGTCCATTGGTCTATTTCTTCTCCCCCAAAAAGATGGCCACTGATTTGATAAGTTTCGACAATTAAAATTCCTTGGTCCGTTAATCTAAGTTGCTCAATCTCTAACAAGCCGCCAATTCCATCTGGGATAATAATATTATTGACGCGTGAACGGGTGAGAGGAGATAATATTTCACTGATTTTATAAGTATTATTTCGATGACGATTTCGCAGTAATAAAAACAATAGAATGAACAGCACAGTTACTGTTGCTATCGCAATAATGTAAACGATGTTAATACTAAAGGCCGGCGATGCCATGCTGATGAAATCTTGCATGATTATACCGACCCTTGCCCTTCTGAACTCCGTAATACGGGGTCCTCATGAATCAAAACTTCTGCATCATCAAATAACACTGCAATTCTTTTTTCAATCGTATCCGCAATTTCATGTGCTGAAGCGAGTGTTTGCTCGGCATCTAATTCTAAGTGGAGCTGCACAAAAACTCGCGTGCCCGAACGGCGTGTTCTTAAATCGTGATAACCCAGCACTTGGTCATGCTGTAATACAATGTCACGAATTTTATCTCTCTCTTGATCATCAATTTCGTGATCCATTAATAAATCAATTGCTTCTTTAACGATTTGCCATGCGCTATATAGGATAAATATCGCAATACATATTCCAAAAATAGCATCGAAATAAGACCAACCATACACAGTTAAAAACAGCGCAATAATCACACTACCGTTGACGAGTAAATCCGTCTTGTAGTGGAGTGCGTCCGCTTTAATCGCTGTTGAACCCGTTTTACTAACGACATATTTCTGGAAGGATAAGAGTAGCAAGGTTGCAGCAATTGAAAAAATCATGACGCCGACACCAACTTCTATTTCAGTAATAATCGCCTGTGGGTTAATAATACGGCCAATAGCTTGTAACAATAAGAAACCAGCAGACCCCGCAATAAACAGAGCCTGGCCAATCCCCGATAAAGCTTCTGCTTTACCATGTCCAAACCGGTGTTCATTATCTGCAGGTTGCAGTGCATGTCTAACAGCAACTAAGTTAATCACTGACGCTAATACATCTAAACTCGAGTCTAATAACGTAGCCATAATACTGACGGAGTCTGTCATAAACCAAGCTATTATTTTGGCAATAATTAGAACGATCGCTGTCGTTACTGAGGCATAAGTTGCCCATCGCATCAACTTGGCATTGTCAGGTTGTTGAGGTCGTATCATCACAACGGTATAGTAATTAAAGTCTCTTCATATTAACAAGGTTCTTTTTTAGTACCTAATTATTCATACAGGTAAAACTATGTCGACCATCACGGTAAGTACCACGCCCTTTGATGATCAAAAACCCGGTACGTCAGGCTTGAGGAAAAAAGTCACTGTTTTCCAACAAGCCCACTATTTAGAAAATTTTGTACAATCAACGTTTAATGCACTTGACGACGTTAATGGCAAAACATTAGTCGTGGGCGGTGATGGTCGTTTTTATAATGCTGTGGCCATTCAAACTATTCTCAAAATGGCTGCTGCTAATGGTTTTCGACAGGCTTTTGTTGGCCAGTTTGGTTTGCTATCCACCCCTGCCGCTTCTCATCTGATCAGAAAATATAACACTTATGGTGGTTTGATCCTCTCTGCAAGCCACAACCCAGCGGGGCCGACTGGCGACTTTGGCATAAAATATAATGTGAGTAATGGTGGCCCTGCACCCGAAGGTATTACCAATGCTATTTTTGCTAATACTAAAACCATTTCACAATACCGCACCATGGAGTCAGCAGATATTCCTCTTGAACATCTTGGTGATACTACACTAGGCGAGATGAACGTAAGTATCGTCGACCCTGTTGCTGATTATGTCGATTTGATGGCTGAGTTATTTAATTTTGATGCGATTAAACGGTTAATCTCCCGTCCTGATTTTAGTTTTTGTTTTGATGCTATGCATGCGATTACTGGCCCATATGCAACACGCCTGTTTGAACAGGTCCTAGGTGCAAAGGCTGGTACAGTGATTAATGGTGATCCCTTGACTGACTTTGGTGGCGGTCACCCTGATCCCAACCTGACCTATGCCAGAGCCTTAGTCGATATCCTATTCGATGATAATGGACCACAATTTGGTGCTGCCTCTGATGGTGACGGTGACCGAAATATGATTCTCGGTCAGCAATTTTTTGTGACCCCTTCTGACAGTTTAGCGATTATTGCAGCTAATGCCCATTTAATCCCTGGTTATCAGTCAGGCCTATCCGGAATTGCCCGCTCTATGCCGACTAGCCAAGCCCCCGATCGTGTTGCCGCTGCTTTAGGTATTCCCTGTCATGAAACACCTACTGGCTGGAAATTCTTTGGTAATTTATTAGATGCAGAACAGGCGACACTCTGTGGTGAGGAAAGCTTTGGTACGGGTTCAAACCATATTCGAGAAAAAGATGGGCTCTGGGCTGTTTTGTGTTGGCTGAACATTCTAGCTGAACGTCAACAATCCGTAAGTAAGATTGTTAATGACCACTGGCAACAGTATGGCCGTAACTACTATACCCGTCATGATTATGAAGCGATTCCGAGCGATATTGCACAACAAATGATGACTGATATCGAACAACAATTTCCATCATTAGTAGGCCAAACATTAGCTAACCGTACAGTGAGTTACGCTGACAATTTTAGCTACCTTGATCCTGTGGATCAAAGTGTCTCAAACAAACAAGGTTTACGTATTGGTTTTAACGATGGTGCAAGACTGATCTATCGCTTATCCGGTACAGGAACAGAAGGTGCAACATTACGGATCTACATTGAACTTTATCAGGAAGATAAAACACAACTCAATATTGATACTCAGGAAGCACTTGCCGATTTAATCGTTGTTGCTGATGATCTCGCTGGTATTACAGCACTCACAGGTAGAACGGCACCTACCGTTATTACTTAACTTTCTCTATTAGTGGAGCGAATACTTATGCAAACCCTCGTTCTTGGCTCAAGTTCGCCTTTTCGTGCAACATTATTAGGTAAGTTAAATCTTCCCTTTATTACCGTATCACCCGATATAGATGAAAGTCCGCAACAAAAAGAAACACCAACAGCCTTAGTTGAACGATTAGCACAGCAAAAAGCGATGGCCATTGCTGCTGACCATTCGCATGCACTGATCATTGGCTCAGACCAAGTTGCTGTCATCAATGGAAACATTCTCGGAAAACCAGGCACTCATGACAAAGCACTTGAACAACTTAAGTTAGCCTCCGGTAAAACAGTTCGTTTTGTAACAGGCTTGGCGCTGTATGATGCCCGTCGAGACAAGATGCAATCTCTAGTCGAGCCTTTCGATGTTACGTTTCGCACCTTAACTGATAATGAAATAGAAGCCTATTTATTGACAGAGCAGCCTTATCAATGTGCAGGCAGCTTTAAATCTGAAGGGCTCGGTATTTGTTTATTCGATAAACTAAGCGGTGATGATCCTAATAGTTTAGTAGGCTTACCCTTGATTCAATTAACGCGTTTACTAAACAATGCCGGTGTTAATGTCCTATCCGAACAATCAACTCATCGATAGGTAAAGTAATGGACCAGCGACTCAGCACAATCAAATCTTGGCTAAGTGACGTACTTAATAGCGAAGACTTCACAATCACACCCGCTTCAAGCGATGCCAGCTTTCGGCGTTACTTTCGTGTTAGTCAAGCTGAGTTGACCTGGATTGTGATGGATGCGCCACCTTCGCAAGAGGATATAGCCCCTTTCATAAAAGTCAGTCAGTTTTTGAATTCGCAATCTCTTCATGTGCCGAATATTATCGCCCAGAATTCAGAAATGGGGCTTTTACTTTTATCGGATTTAGGAACTCAGCCCTATCTCGATATGCTAAATAATCATTCGGCTGATAATTTATATCGGGACGCCATTGATAGTTTAATTAAGATACAGTGCAGTGACCCGACTGGCATTGACTTACCACGTTATGATTCCAAGTTGTTACAAACCGAATTAAATTTATTCCCAGAATGGTTTTTAGAACGACACTTTGAATTATCTCCGCCTGCTTTTTTACAACCTCTATTCGATACCCTAATCGATAATGCGCTATCCCAGCCACAATCGGTTGTTCATCGTGATTACCATTCTCGTAATTTAATGGTTGATGCAAAACATAACCCAGGAATCATTGATTTTCAAGATGCAGTTATTGGCCCCATTACTTACGATTTAGTATCACTGTTACGGGATTGTTATATCTCCTGGCCGGAAGATAAGCTCGAAGCATGGATACACTATTATTTTAGTGCTGCTCAACAGCACGAGCTTTTACCCAACTGTGATATTACAACCTTCACGCGTTGGTTCGATTTAATGGGTTTACAAAGGCATTTGAAAGTGCTCGGTATCTTTTGTCGCCTTAACTATCGTGATAATAAACCTAATTATATCGATGACTTACCGCAAACTTTGCGCTATGTCCTACAAGTTTGTCGGCATTATGATAATTTACAACCACTCGCTGACTTTTTGTCTTCAAATAACCAAATAAACGCCCTTTCAAAATGAAAACCATAATTTTAGCTGCAGGCCGTGGTGAACGAATGCAGCCATTGACCGATACAACACCTAAGCCTTTGCTAAAAGCAGGTGATAAACGCTTAATTGAATACACGATTGATGCACTCGTACAGGTAGGTTTACGTGATTTAGTGATTAATCATGCTCATCTAGGCGAACAATTTCCGGCACTCTTAGGAGATGGTAAACGCTATGGTGCCACGATTCAGTATTCAAATGAACATGAAGGTCGCTTAGAAACCGCTGGTGGTATTGCCAATGCTTTACCGCTACTGGGGGACTCACCTTTCTTGGTCGTTAATGGTGATATTTGGACAGATTATCCCTTTGAACAGTTGGCTAATAAAACACTGGAACAGCATACACAATGCCATTTGGTGTTAGTCAAAAACCCTGAGCATCATCCTAATGGTGATTTTGCAATCACATCGGGTTTGCTATCTGAAGGAGGTGATCCGAAGTATACCTACAGTGGTATTGGCATCTATGACCCCTCTTTGTTTAATGGATTGTCGGCTCAAACCATGCCTTTAAAACCCATCTTAATGAAAGCCATTCATGCTCAGCAAGCATCGGGGGAAGTGTTTACAGGCCAATGGTCTGATATTGGCACCGTTGAACGTTTAAATACCTTAAGCGAACAACTTAACTGTTAGCGTTCAAAAACTCTAATAATGCTTTTTGGGCGTGTAGCCTATTTTCAGCCTCATCCCAGACGACACATTGTTTCCCATCAATGACCGATGCAGAGACTTCCTCACCACGATGCGCCGGTAGGCAATGCATAAATAAAGCATCGTCATTCGCTAAGGCCATTACATCATCATTGACTTGAAAGTCTGCAAAGGCAACTTCGCGTTTTTTCTGTTCTTCTTCTTGGCCCATGCTAGCCCAGACATCGGTCACAATAAGGTCTGACTGTGTTACTGCATCACTAACATTATTAAATAAATCGATTTTTGCTTGTGTATTATCAATAATCTCTTGGTTTGGACTATAACCTTCTGGCGTCGCAATGTTCAGGGCGAAACCAAAGCGTTCAGCTGCATTAATATACGAATGACACATATTATTGCCATCCCCTACCCAGGTCACCGTCTTACCTTTAATACTACCACGTTGCTCAAGGTACGTTTGCATGTCGGCCAATAACTGACAAGGGTGATAATCATCCGTTAAGGCATTAATGACGGGTACAGAAGAATAACGTGCAAATTGTTCTACCTTGTCATGTTCAAAGGTTCTTATCATCACGACATCGACCATACTAGAAATGACTCTAGCAGAGTCTTCAATCGGTTCGCCCCGTCCTAATTGGGTATCATTTGGTGATAAAAAAATGGAGCCACCACCGAATTGAATCATCGCCGATTCAAAAGAAACACGTGTCCGTGTCGATGATTTTTCAAAAATCATTCCAAGAACTTTGTTATTGAGGGGTTCATATATTTCACCCTTTTTGTGCATTTTTTTTAAAGTAATCGCACGTTGGATGAGTTGTTCCAATTCTGCTGAACTCAAATCTTTTAATGTTAAAAAGTGTCTCATCTTATGCCACGCTCTCCACCGTGTTTTCAGCCATAAATGTCAATATCAATTCACTGACGGTGCTGACCATCTTATTGGCCTCATCTGCAGTCAGAATTAAAGGTGGTAACAGTCTAATCACTTTGTCAGCAGTGACATTAATAAGTACTCTTTTATCGAGCGCTTGTTGGACAAGCTCTGTACACCCAATAGGGAGCTCAATACCAAACATAAATCCTTTTGACCGTATTTGTACTTGTTCAATATGACCCAAAGCATGTTTAAAAGCCGCCATAATCTGCTCATTCATCAATGTTACATGTGACAGTAAGCTACTGGACTCTATAGTATTCAGGACTGTTAATGCTGCACGGCAAACTAATGGGTTACCACCAAAAGTTGAGCCATGATTACCCGGTTCTAGAATACCTACTGCTGGACCAGACACTAAACAGGCACCAATTGGGATGCCATTACCTAGCCCCTTAGCGAGCATCAACACATCAGGTAATGCATTTTCAGTCTGTTGGTACGCGAACCAATTCCCTGTTCTGCCGATGCCTGTTTGTACTTCATCTAACATCATCAACAGTTTTGCTTTAGTACATAATGAGCGAACTTCATCTAAGTAATCGCTATCAGGCACTTTAATGCCACCCTCACCTTGGACAGGCTCAAGCATAACTGCTACTGCTTCAGGCCAATGGCTGATAGCCATTTTCAAAGCATCGACATCGTTATAAGGCACACGTACGAAACCGGGAAGCAAGGGTTCAAAACCCGCATGCACTTTCGCGTTACCTGTTGCCGTTAGCGTTGCCATTGTCCGACCATGAAAGCTGTTATCCATGACGATAATGACCGGCTTATCAATGCCTTTGCTATGGCCATATTTACGCGCTATTTTTATAGCAGCTTCATTAGCTTCTGCACCTGAATTACAAAAAAAGGCTTGAGACATACCAGATAATTGCGTCAACTTTGTTGCCAGCTCTGACTGCAACGGTACCTGATATATATTTGAGGTATGTATGAGCGTGTTTGCTTGCTCAGAAATCGCACGTGAAACCGCTGGATGGCAATGACCTAAATTACAGACAGCGATACCACTCAAAGCATCAAGATACGCTTCGTCGTTATCATCGTATAACCAGACTCCTTCGCCTCTCGTAAAGGCGATGTCAAGGCGTCCATATGTTGGCATCACTGATTCTGTCATGATATTAACTCATTTGATATCGGCCGTGATATCTAAACTATAAAACGAAAAATGGCAGTCTCTTATGAAACTGCCATTGTCAAAAATATGTTTATTTTATCGTGTTATCAGGTTGTTAGCAAAATATTGCTACACCATAAAATAGTTACAGTCTTTATGCTGCATAGTTTGCTGCTACGAAATCCCAGTTTACAAGACCCCAGAAAGCTTCAACATATTTTGGTCGTGCATTACGGAAATCGATGTAATAGGCATGCTCCCATACATCACATGTTAGCAATGGTGTTTGGCCTGATGTCAGTGGGCAACCAGCATTACTGGTATTCACAATTTCTAAACTGGAATCTGCGTTTTTCACTAGCCATGTCCAACCTGCACCGAAATTAGTTGCAGCAGAGGTAGAAAACTTCGCTTTGAAATCATCGAACGAACCAAATGCCGCATCAATCGCTGCAGCTAAGTCACCCATTACTGCATCGTTTCCGTTTGGTGTTAATCCGTTCCAGTAGAAAGTGTGGTTCCAAATTTGCGCAGCATTATTAAATATGCCGCCTTCTGCTTTCATGATAATTTCTTCTAATGAACGGCCTTCAAACTCTGTTCCTGGCACTAGGTTATTTAAGTTTGTGACATAAGTTTGATGATGTTTACCGTAGTGAAAACCAATTGTTTCAGCTGAAATCGTTGGTTCAAGGGCGTCATTTGCGTATGGTAGGGCTGGCAATTCAAAAGCCATCGTAAATCTCCTAAAATTTTGATGTGTTTATTGTTCAGTTATTTAGTTTATGTGAGCACCCATGCCAAAGCAAGTCTTTATGAGCTTGCACCAAATAAGGACAACAACCTGAGGTCGAGCCCCATTAAAATAGCATCCTCCCTACCTTCTTCAGCAGGGTAATAATCTCGGCGCACAGACATCTCATTAAACCCTGCCTGAGTATATAAAGATTGCGCTTTAGTATTTGAGCGCCTCACTTCTAAAACGATTAAAACAGAACCTAATTCTTTAGCAAACTGAACAACATGGTTTAGCATCGCCTTACCGTAGCCCTGGCCTTGATGCTGGAGTTGTACACATATATTCAATAAATGTAATTCATCTACGACTTTCTGAACAATTGTAAAACTAATAATATGGTCTTCATTGTCACAAATGACCCACGCTTCATGGCCTGCTTTCAAACAATCCTCGAAATGTTTAACTGTCCACGGGAATAATGTCGACTGTTTTTCTATGGTACTCACAGCCGTTAAGTCTGCTACAGTCATCTTGCGGAGTGTTATATGACTCTCACTTGGCAGTTCTGACAGTGCCATTTTAGCTATCAAGCTGCTTTATTTGTCGTATATCCTGCCAGACTTGTTTCTTATTCGCGGTGTTTTCTAGTAACGATTGCAGGCTTGAGCTGACAAAGGTTGTTAAATTTGATTGCAAAGCTTGTTGTGGCTCATCACGAAGACTTTCAACAGTAGAGGCAGGTCCAAATACCTGTTTCACAATTGACTCACCAAACAGGATCAATCGCTTCTTTTCTGAACTCGCTATGGTTTCAGATGTTATTGCCTTAAGATCATTTAACGATAACAGACAAATACCTTGGCTTATACCCATCGCTGAACAGATTGACTGTAACAATCGTTGACACTCCTGACTCTCTTTCCCGTCATGACAAAATAACCAATTTGAGGCATTGACTCGTGCTAATAAACCGGCTGTATCAATCTCAACGTGATTATCAGTGTCCGGCGTTCGTACTTCCTCTTTGACAATCCCGGCCTGGCGCAACTGCCAGACTGGAATGCCCATTTCAGATAATACTGATAGCTGGTTGGCCTCAAACATATCTACACCTGAGGGTGTGCCCTATCTACAGGCATGATGATTTTATTCAATGCCTGAATATAGGCTTTTGCCGATGCAATGACGATATCGGTATCAGCCCCTTGTCCACTGACAATTCTGCCACCTTTCTCAAGCCTAACATTAACCTCGCCTTGCGAGTCAGTGCCGCTCGTTATGTTATTCACAGAATAAAGTTGTAATTCTGTTTGGCTTTGCACTATTTCTTCAATGGCACGAAATGCTGCATCAACGGGCCCACTCCCACTCATTTCAACTTGCTTTTCTTCTTCATCGACACAAAGTGTCATCATTGCGACTGGCGTTTCACCTGTTTCACTGGTGACTTTTAAAGAAATCAATCTCACACGCTCATTGTTCGGGGCTACAGTGTCACTGACCAAGGCTTGTATATCTTCATCGAAGACTTCATGCTTTTTATCTGCTAATTCTTTGAACCGTTGAAAAACGGCATTCAACTCTGTCTCTGACTCGTAAATAACGCCTAATTCTTCTAGGCGTGTTCTAAATGCATTGCGACCCGAATGTTTACCCAAAACTATTCTATTGGTATGCCAACCGACATCCTCAGCTCGCATGATTTCGTATGTTTCACGGTTTTTCAATACACCATCTTGATGAATTCCTGACTCGTGCGCAAAAGCATTGGCACCGACGATTGCTTTATTCGGTTGCACTGCAAACCCAGTAATACCCGACACTAAGCGAGATGCTGCGACAATTTGTGTCGTATCGATATTGGTATCGCAATTGAACAAATCTTGGCGTGTACGCACGGCCATCACGATTTCTTCTAAGGCAGCATTCCCTGCACGCTCACCCAGACCATTAATGGTACATTCAACTTGGCGTGCACCATTGGCGACAGCAGACAATGAATTCGCCACTGCTAAACCTAAATCATTGTGGCAATGCACAGAAAATACTGCTTTATCTGAGTTAGGAATACGTTCTCGTAAGGTGTGAATTAAATGGCCGAACTGCTGTGGTACGTTATAACCCACTGTATCGGGAATATTTAACGTTCGGGCTCCTGCATCGATTACTGCCTCTAAAATGCGGCATAAAAAGTCTGGTTCACTTCTGCCCGCGTCTTCTGGTGAAAATTCAACATCATCGGTGTACTGCCGTGCTCTTTGTACAGCTTTAACCGCGTTCTCTATGACTTGATCTGGCTCCATACGCAACTTCATTTTCATATGGATTGGTGACGTCGCAATAAAGGTGTGAATACGTGACGCATTTGCATCTTTCAATGCCTCACCTGCTCGCTCTATATCATTACCTAGCGCACGCGCCAAACCACAAACACGGCTTTCTGTCACTGCTCTAGCAACTGCTTGCACTGACTCAAAATCACCTACACTTGCGATAGGAAACCCTGCTTCGATAATATCGACTCGCATCCGCTCTAATGATTTCGCGATGCGTACTTTCTCATCTTTGGTCATTGAGGCGCCGGGGCTCTGTTCGCCATCTCTCAAAGTTGTATCAAAAATAATTAATTGTTCACTCATATCCTGCTCCACTTATTGCAGACTTCTAAAATATAATACTTGGGCTATGCCAGCAGTATCGCTGGCGAGGTTTGTGCTAAGTCTGTATGCCACTAGGGCAGTCGTAGCAGGGAGTTTGGGCAACACAAAGACGTGCGAATACATTGCGGTGCAGATTGTACTGCTTTTGAAATGTAATATGTCGTTTGAATGTCCACCATTGACTAGTTTAGGCTTAAATAAGCCTATTGCCAAGGCCTTATTTATCTTGCTGGCGGTCTGATTTATGTTGTCTTAGTTTTGTTAGGGTAAAAACGGGGCCTGATAAAGCATAAGCGAGGAAACCGATAAATAAAACTAATGGCGGATCGATCGCTACTAAAGCAAAGCTCAGGACTAATATTAAAATCACGACAAAAGGGACTTTGCCTCTCAAGTCGAGCTCTTTGAAACTGTGGTAACGCAATGTGCTCACCATGAGAATTCCGCACACAAACGTTAATGGTAGTGCAAAGTTACTTGCGATATCGATATCAACATGGCCGCTACTACCAACCCATACCCAACCTGCTATACATGCTGCGGCAGCTGGGCTTGCAAGGCCTTGGAAGTAACGTTTATCGGCAATCCCTATTTGTGTATTAAACCGAGCTAGACGTAAGGCACCACAGGCTGCATAAATAAAAGCAGCCATCCAGCCTACTTTGCCCATGTCCAATAAAGCCCATTGGTATATCACTAAAGCAGGCGCTAAACAAAATGACACCATATCAGCTAGACTGTCATATTCAGCACCGAAGTCACTTTGTGTATTGGTCATCCGTGCGATTCTGCCATCAAATCCATCCATGATCATCGCAATGAATATAGCGATGGCTGCTGATTCAAAATCCCCACGTATCGCTGCAATAACGGCATAAAAACCAGCAAACAACCCAGCAGTCGTAAACAAATTGGGTAGCAGATAAATACCGCGACGTTGTGGTTTTTTACTCGCTGCCATTTAGGCTAATTCCTTGTTTATTTTGATTCAGTGACTAGTATGCCACGGTCTGATAGCTCAAACAAAACGGGGACAGTTACTACAAGATAACTGTCCCCGTCTTTGTATACTAAAAACGCTTAGTTTTTGGATTTATCGACGATTTTTTGAATCCAAGGCATCATTTCACGTAATTTCGCACCTGTCTTTTCGATTGGGTGCTCTGCATTAATGTAGCGCATTGATGTCATTTCTGGATAACCAGATTGGCCTTCCAAAATAAATTTCTTAGCGTATTTACCTTCTTGAATATCTTTCAATGCTTCACGCATCGCCCAACGACTTTCTTCATTGATCACTTTCGGGCCTGTGACATATTCACCATACTCAGCATTGTTTGAAATGGAGTAATTCATATTGGCGATACCACCTTCATACATAAGGTCAACAATGAGCTTGAGTTCATGCAAACACTCGAAATAAGCCATTTCAGGTGCATAACCTGCTTCTGTTAATGTTTCAAAACCGGCTTTAACCAATTCAACGGCACCACCACATAATACCGCTTGCTCACCAAATAAGTCTGTTTCAGTCTCATCGCGGAATGTCGTTTCAATAATACCAGTGCGTCCACCACCAACACCTGAAGCATATGATAAGGCGATCTCTTTCGCATTACCTGATGCATCTTGCTCGATTGCTATCAAATCTGGAATACCACCACCTTTAGAAAATTCGCTACGGACTGTATGACCAGGTGCTTTTGGCGCAATCATAATGACATCTAAATCAGAACGAGGTACAACTTGGTTGTAGATGATTGAGAAGCCATGTGCAAAAGCAAGTACAGCACCTTGTTTTAGATTTGGTTCAATTTCTTCTTTGTAAAGCTGAGATTGAAATTCGTCTGGCGTTAAGATCATGACTAAATCAGCGCTAGCTACTGCACTGGCCGTATCGCTGACTTTTAAACCTTCAGCTTCAGCTTTAACAATTGATGATGAACCTGCACGTAAAGCAACTGTGACATCAACACCAGAATCTTTTAGGTTACAGGCATGTGCATGGCCTTGTGAGCCGTAGCCTACGATTGTTACTTTCATCCCTTTGATGATGGATAAGTCACAATCTTTATCGTAATACACGTTCAAACTCATTGTTTTAGTTCCTTAGAAAATATTTCAAATTTGTCTGGATTTTAGTTTAGATTTTCAGGTGTTTCTCACCACGTGCTATGCCAGATAGGCCAGAACGTACTGTTTCTAAAATCTCATAATCGGTTAAGGCGGCAATAAATGAATCTAACTGCTCACCTGTTTCAGTCAGTTGAATCGTCATCGTTGTAGATGTGTGGTCGATTAGATGGCCTTCAAATACATCCAATAGGCGTTTCAACTGTTGCTGCGCATCCTCTGTTGTTGCTTCTACTTTCAGCAACATCATTTCACGTTCGATATAGGGTCCATCGGTCAGTTCTTGTAATTTCACAACATCAATCAATTTATTCAATTGCTTAGTAATTTGCTCAATCACGCGTGCTGTACCTGACGTTACAATTGTCATTCTTGATAGCGAAGGATCTTCTGTTGGTGCAACAGTCAATGATTCAATATTATATGCACGTGCTGAAAACAAACCGGCAACACGTGACAATGCACCAGCTTCATTTTCAATTAAGATAGAAATGATATGACGCATTATGACAGCTCCCTTTCTGGACTTTGTGGGAGTTCGCAATGTGGTGACATATGCATTTCATTATGTGCTTTACCATTGGCTATCATTGGGTACACGTTTTCCGTCTGATCCGTCACGATATCAACAAAAACTAAACGATCCTTCATCGCGAAGGCTTCTTCTAGTTTTGACTCTAACTCATTTGGATCTTCAATTCTGATACCAACATGACCATAACTCTCCGTCAATTTCACAAAGTCAGGTAATGATTCCATATAAGAATGTGAGTAACGATTTTCATAAAAGAATTCTTGCCACTGACGTACCATTCCTAAGTAGCGGTTGTTCAAAGCAATAATTTTAATAGGCAGGCCATACTGTAAGCAGGTTGATAACTCCTGAATACACATTTGAATACTACCTTCACCAGTTACACAAACAACAGTCTCATCTGGATAAGCTAATTGAACACCCATAGCCGCGGGCAAACCAAAGCCCATCGTGCCAAGTCCACCCGAATTTATCCAACGGTTCGGTTCACTAAAACCATAGTATTGTGCAGCCCACATTTGATGTTGTCCCACATCTGATGTGACATAGGCATTACCGTGAGTTATTTTATGTACTAGCTCAATTGCATGCTGTGGCTTAATCTCACTCCCTGCTTGGCTATAGGTCATGCACTGCTTAGCACGCCAGTCATTGATGGTGGCCCACCATTCAGCAATGGCCTTTTTGTCTGTCTGCTTTTTAGTCGTTTGCAAAGCTTGATTCATTTCTTGCAATACGTCTGCCACATCACCAACGATTGGAATATCGACTGTAATCGTTTTTGAAATCGACGAGGGATCAATATCAACATGGATGATTTGAGCATCTGGGCAAAACTCAGCAATCTTACCTGTAACCCGATCATCGAAACGTGCACCTACAGCAATCAGTACATCACAGCCATGCATCGCCATATTGGCTTCATAACTACCATGCATGCCTAACATACCGAGGAACTGTTTATCATCATACGGAATTGAGCCTAAACCCATCAATGTGGTTGTAACTGGAAAGTTGAGTGTACTCACAAACGTACGCAACTCCTTAGCGGCTTCGCCAAGAATAACACCACCACCTGTATAAATCATCGGTTTTTCAGCAGATAACAATAAATCAATCGCACGCCTGATTTGACCAGAGTGGCCTTTAATTATGGGGTGGTATGACCGCATTTCAATTTCTTCTGGATAATGGTAATCCACTTTTATTGATGGGTCGGTAATATCTTTCGGGACATCGACAACAACCGGTCCAGGACGACCTGAACTTGCCACATAGAAGGCTTTTTTCATCGTTTCAGCTAAGTCATTAATGTCTTTAACTAAGAAATTGTGTTTCACGCACGGGCGTGTGATACCAACGGCATCGACTTCTTGAAAAGCATCACTACCGATGACTGCGGAAGGCACTTGACCCGTGATGACAACCATGGGAATTGAGTCCATATGTGCTGTCGCAATACCTGTCACCGCATTAGTCGCACCAGGACCTGATGTAACGAGTACGACACCTGGTTTTCCTGTTGCACGCGCATAGCCATCGGCTGCATGTGTTGCAGCTTGCTCATGACGTACTAAGATATGTTTGACTGCATCTTGCTGATACAGTGCATCGTAAATATGAAGCACAGCACCACCAGGATAGCCAAATAGAAATTCAACACCTTCGTCTTCTAAACAACGAACTAGAATCTCACCGCCGCTTAATTCCACCTGTTCCCCTTCTAGGTTCTCATTACGTAAAACAATCGTAAACTTAAGCTCGTAAATGTACTAGTTATAAGCCCTAACGTCAAGAAAAATAGCGCTTACAGCGCCATCGCTATTCGACTAATAAAGCTAATCAAGTATCATAGCTAATCTAGCCTATGGCATAATAGTGCCATCTCCTTAAGGCCTACTAAAATGCAATTAACATTGACCCAACCCGACGACTGGCATTTACATTTGCGCGACGACTCTGCATTACAACGAACCGTGACAGATACTAGTCGTTATTTTGCTCGTGCTATCGTGATGCCTAACCTTGTGCAACCTGTTGTCAATACAGAACTAGCCTCAGCCTATAGAGACAGAATTCTCAATGCCATTCCTGAAGACCATGAGTTTCAACCACTCATGACGCTGTATTTAACAGACAACACTACAGCTGATGAAATTCAAAAAGCCCATGAGAGTGGTTTTGTCCACGGAGTTAAACTCTATCCGGCTGGAGCCACAACGAACTCTGATGCGGGTGTAACTGATTTAAAACACTGCGATAGCGCTTTGGCTGAAATGGCAAGCTCAGGCACGCCCTTATTGATTCACGGTGAAGTCACTGATGCCGATATCGATATTTTTGATCGTGAAAAAATATTTATTGATCGAATTTTGGGACCTCTAATGCTTCGGCATCCTAGTCTACGTATAGTTTTAGAACATATCACTACGGCAGATGCTGTCGACTTTGTTATGCAATCTCCAGACAATATAGCGGCTACCATCACGCCTCACCATTTGCTATTAAATCGTAATGATTTATTGATAGGTGGTATTCGCCCCCATCATTTTTGTTTACCTGTTTTGAAGAGAAACACACATCAACAGGCGCTTATTGAAGCAGCGACCAGTGGTAATCCACAGTTTTTCTTAGGTACCGATAGTGCTCCTCACGCCCAACATGCCAAAGAAAGTGCCTGCGGTTGTGCAGGTGTTTATAGTGCCCATGCCGCGCTTGAACTCTATGCTGAAGCATTTGAGCAAGCTGACGCACTCGACAAATTGGAAAATTTTTCTAGCCATTTTGGGCCTGACTTTTACCGTTTGCCACGAAATTCTCGTACTGTCACTTTGACAAAACAAACATGGACAGTACCAGAACACTATCCCTTTTCCGGTAAATCTTTAGTACCTATGCGAGCAGGAACCTCTATCGGCTGGACTGCCCGTCTTAATTAACTTTTCGTACTAAAGTACAATATCTTTTTGATTGTTTTGTCATTTATAGTGTTAATAACATCAACAAATCATCATGTTCAGCTTGTAACGGAGCAGTATATCTACCACTAATCATCAACTCGGAATCGAACAATTAAATAAAAAATTTCCTTAGTGGTATTGCACTTTTGCGGCCTCAGTCACAACAGCATCAGCTGCAACACATGCTTACACAGGCGCTCCTAATAGAGTCGGTATTGGTGGTACGGTATCGGCCTTATCCTCAACTTATAACACTGATACAGAACACCTGACTTGGTCAGTTTCTGATACTAAAACTGCTAACGGTAATGCTGCTGATGGGTTTTGGTTAGTTATCAATAGTTCAGGCGCTAATCCAAAAGCTATAACCCCTAATACACTCGCAGTTTTATGCGCTGATTTTTCTGTTGTTAATCCCGTTATGAAGGCTTACTCATACTCATACTAATGCTCAAAACAATACCAGCAGCTTCGCAGGTTCTGAATTAGCAGACACTTCAAGTGACTTAACGTCTCTGGTAATACTTTCAGTTTTGATATTGATGTTTCTGTTCTTGATAATGCCTCTGCCACACCGTGGGAAGGCATTCAATATGCTGATTTAACCGGTGTATGGTTCCACTTTTCATCTGGCACTAATTTTGTACCTGGACAAAGTTTCGGCTTTGGTCAGCAAGCATGATATGACACTGCATTTGAAAAACCTGAACAAACTACTGTTGTCCAAATTCCGGCTGCAGTATTCTTATTTGCGCCTGTCTTAGCTGGCCTTGTTGCAACAAGAAGAAGACTTGCTGGTAAATAATATAATATTTAGCAAAACCAGCATAAAGAAAAGCCGCGAGTTATCGCGGCTTTTTTGTATCTAACATATCTAGCTTTGTTAATGCTTATAGTGGTACACCAATTCGAAGTGCAACTTCTTCATAGGCTTCAATCACGCCCCCCAGTCCTTGACGGAAGCGATCTTTATCTAACTTCTTACGTGTTTCTGCATCCCATAAACGGCAGCCATCTGGGCTGAACTCATCACCCAAAATAACCTCACCTTTAAATAAGCCAAATTCGAGCTTGTAATCAACAAGTATCATCCCGGCATCTGAAAAAAGCTTTTGTAAGGCATCGTTTACTTTGAATGTTAATGCTTTCATTATCGTTACATCTTCTGCTTTCGCCCAACCAAACGTTTCAATATGATATTCATTGATCATTGGATCATGTAAAGCATCATTTTTTAGAAAAAACTCAAAAACAGGTGGCGATAATTCAAGGCCGTCTTCTACGCCAAGACGTCGACATAAACTCCCCGACGCAACATTTCGAACAACACATTCGACAGCCATCATTTCCATGCTTTTAACCAATGATTCATTGGCATTAAGCAAGCGTTCAAAATGCGTTGGAATACCTGACTTTTGCAAATACTCCATTACAAAAGCGTTGAACTTATTATTGACTTCGCCTTTACGGCTGAGTTGTTCCACTTTTTCACCGTCAAATGCAGATGTATCATCTCTAAAACTTAGGATGACGAAATCATCATCATCAGTTTTGTAAACGCTTTTTGCCTTACCTGCATATAACTCTTGTCTTTTTTCCATTGTTCTCTCTTTTACCTGTTTTTAGCTTTATGCTATATCTCGCCAAGTGAAACCTAAGTTTTGATCTGCAATACCGATCCAATCTTGTTCACATTCTAATGCTTCTGAAAAGACGGTTTTAACAATATCAGGATGATTATTTTTCTCACTTAAATGCATCGCCATTATATGTTGTAATTCAGTGGTATCTATTTTCTTTAATAAAGACCCGGCTTGCAGATTATTCAAGTGCCCCATCTTACTCCCCACCCTGTATTTTAAATGATCTGGGTATTCACCATTATCAAGCATCGTTAAATCATGATTCGCTTCTAATAATAACGCCTGACATCCAGACAAAGCCTGCTCAATGATCGGTGTAATCATACCTACATCGGTTAATAAACCGACTTTGGCACCACCATCACTAAACACAAACTGGCTGGGCTCACGAGCATCATGTGGCACGGGAAATGGGTTTATTTCTATATCATCAATTTCAAACTGTTCGTGACAGCTAAACTCATGAATGTAGTCTTTTAGATCAGCTGTTAAACACCCTGCCGTTCCAGCCGTTGCATATATAGGTAATTGGTATTTACGTGCAAGGACTCGAACACCATTGATATGATCAGCATGCTCATGCGTTACGACTATCGCCGTTAAGTCTTTTGCTGTTAAGGCAACTTGCTCTAGCCGTTTTTCTGCCTCTTTTGCAGAGAAGCCACAATCCACTAATAACGTTGTATTACCATGCGATACAAGTGTGCCATTACCTCGACTACCACTGCCAAGCGAGGCAAAACGCATTACCGGACCAGTTCTTCCTGAATAAGACGTAGCAAACGGCGTGCAGATGGTGAAGACGTTCTCACTTGATCAATATCTTTGATAATAATCTTCGTATCGGCCTCGTCATTAACTAACTTAATGTAATAGAATAGCTCCGGTGTTTTATCCATTTCATCTTCCCAGAATGCCAATTTACCCAGAATACTGTCATCTACTTTTTTAGCTAATACAAATGGGTCGAGGTATTGTACAAAGTACACGCCTTTGTCACGTTCGCGATCTTGTACAACAAAATATTTACTATCAATAACGCGTCCTACACCACGCCAGACTTGTTCAAAATCACGGTCGACTTTCAGTGCTTTATGATCACTGGCCTCATCTACGATCACCGCACTAATTGATACTATCGGTGCTAATGGGCCGCTGCTCTTTTGTACAGCTGCAGCTTGTTGCCTTTTTTTACGCTGTAACTGGCCCATATAATCGGCTAATTCTCTTAACTTGCCTTCGTTCTTTTGTTCGTTAGCATCGAAATTAGCAGCACTAATATAAAGCTTATGTGCATTGGGAATATCACCCGCTTCGACACGAGTTCGATAAGCATAGCCATCTTCATCAGAGGCCGTATCCATCAAACCGATGCTTTGGTCTTGGCGATCAACATCGATACCTTTACTTTCCCAAAATGCCATAATCGTTTGCCACACTGAATCTGACTGCCCATAAACAGCTAAATGGCGTGTCGTACCATCACCGATAAGTGCTGGCTTAGTGCTCGGTGTGACATTATATTTCGCTGCCAATGGATTTTCCGCAGACTTAGAATATTCGGTATAAGTACTGCCATCATCATCTTCTGCAAACTCATCATTAATGCGAGAGGTACTTAAATCAGGCGGTACATCTAATGGTGGTAAAACCGTTGCTTTTTGGTATTTTTGGCTATTATCTTTAACGATTTCATCCAAAGCTGCGATGGAGCTACAGCCTGAAATAAAACCTGCAAGCAATACCAAGATCACTGCCTGTTTAATACGATTAACATTCATATTTTTAATATCACTCATCATTAATTTAATACGTTAGCAGCCACAAGTGCATCACGCACGGGCTGATGATATTGTTCTGATAACTCTGTCATTGGCAAGCGAATCCCAGTAGGTATCTTACCCATTTCTGCTAAGGCCCATTTTACTGGGATCGGGTTCGCTTCGACAAATAGACCTTGATGTAACAAAGCCAAATCTTTGTTGATTTGTCGTGCCTCAATTTCATCATTATCCAATGCCGCTGCACACATGTCATGCATCGCTGCAGGCGCCACATTTGCCGTGACTGAAATCACACCTTGGCCTCCGGCCAGAATAAAGTCTACTGTATTAGCATCTTCGCCAGTGTAAAGTTCCATCTTTGTTTGGCATAAAGTATTAATTTGTTCAACTCGGCTCAAATCGCCGGTTGCTTCTTTGATACCAATAATACTGGGAATATCCGCTAAACGTGCAACCGTTTCAGGCAATAGGTCACATGCCGTACGGCTTGGGACATTGTAAAGAATTTGGGGCACATCAACCGCTTCTGCGATGGCTTTATAATGTTGATACAAACCTTCTTGTGTTGGCCTATTATAATAGGGTGTTACCAACAAGGCTGCATCGACACCTAAATCTCTGGCATGCTGGGTTAGTTCAATGGCTTCTATCGTCGAATTAGAACCCGTGCCAGCAATCACAGGGATACGGCCATTCACTTGTTCAACGACTTGACCGACCACATCGCAATGCTCTGCCACTGTTAATGTCGCAGACTCACCTGTTGTACCGACAGCTACAATTGCGTCAGTACCACTCTCAATATGAAATTCAATTAAATTATGCAGGCTGTCACTATCAATTGAGCCATCTGCTGTCATTGGCGTGACAAGTGCTACCATACTGCCACTAAACATGACCGCACGTCTCCGAAAAATAAACCGCAATGGTACGTTGGCCAGGGCAAGATGACAAGATCCCTTGTCGTTGTGTATGGTGTGCTCTTTTGATTTTGTTACTAATAAGGATTGTCTTATGCAACAAGTTGCACTTGACCAAGCTGTCCCTGATTTTGAGCTTCCAAGTACCGGTGACACCATTTTTCGGCTATCTGAACAAGCAGGTAAGCATGTTGTTATCTATTTCTATCCTAAAGATAATACGCCCGGCTGTACATTAGAAGGCCAAAACTTTCGCGATCATACAGATGCTTTTACCGCTAAAGATGCCATTATTGTCGGCGTCTCCCGCGACAGTGTGCGCGTTCATGAAGGATTTAAAGCCAAACAAAACTTTCCTTTTGAATTACTTTCAGACAAAGAAGAAACCGCTTGTAAACTTTTCGATGTTATTAAGCTAAAAAAGAATTATGGCCGTGAATATATGGGTATTGTGCGCAGTACTTTTTTAATCGATAAAAAAGGCGTATTGCGTCAAGAATGGCGTAACGTCAAAGTTAAGACCCATTTAGAAGAAGTCTTGGACGCCGTTAACGCCTTATAAGCTTTTTTCCTCTCCGAAAAAAAATTCGGGGAGGATTTTTTTCTACCATTTGTCACCAAAGCCCAGCCAGCCTTGCTTGCAGGAATCTCGCTAGAAGTTATCCACAATTTGCCCACAAAAAGTTCACAGAAAACCGCTTGCCATTTCTAAAAAAACACACTATCTTGTGGTTTATATTCTGACAAACCACTACAAGTTGTGGTTGTCTTGTTTTGATAACACTATTCATATTCACGCAAGGTTCTCTAAATATGGCTAATGAAGCAACAGCAAGCACCTCTCCTGATTCTCAATATCGAGTCATACGTCGTAATGGCCAATTGACCCCGTTTGATGGCACTAAAATTTCTGTCGCGGTGACTAAAGCTTTTTTAGCCGTTGAGGGCGATGGCGCTCAGGACAGCGGTCGAATTCATGAAATCGTCGCTAAGATCACAGCACAAATCGCTGGCTGTTTAAATCGTCGCCTAGAAGAAACCGGCACTGTTCATATTGAAGTCATTCAAGACCAAGTTGAATTGGCCTTGATGCGTGAAGGTGAATATAAAGTAGCCCGTGCTTATGTACTCTATCGTGAATCACAAGCTCAAAAGCGTGCAGAGGAAGAAGAAAAGCATCCCAGTCTTGTTAGTGATAATAACCTTCATGTCACCACTGCAGAAGGTCACAGCGAGCCACTTAATATTGCTCGCCTGCAACATCTAATCGATGAAGCCTGTGAAGGTGTTACTGCCGTTGATGGTCAAGCTATCTTGCGTGATACCCAACAAAATTTATTTGATGGTGTCGCAGAAGCCGATGTTGAAAAAGCCTTAGTCATGGCCGCCCGTACTTTTATCGAAAAAGATCCGGCCTACAGTACCGTCGCAGCCCGCTTATTAATGGATAGTATCCGCCGTGAAGCACTAAGTTATGTTTACAATGGTTCACGTCACGCCTCTCAAGGCGAGATGGCGGATCAATATACTGATTACTTCGTAACCTACATTCACCGTGCCATCGACCATGAATTGCTCACGTCTGATTTAGCACAATACGATCTCGATAAACTCGGCCATGCTCTCAAACCAGAAAATGACTTTAACTTCACTTATCTTGGTTTACAGACATTGTATGACCGTTACTTCATTCACCAAGATGGCACCCGTTTTGAATTGCCACAAGCCTTTTATATGCGTGTCGCAATGGGCTTGGCGATTAATGAAATTGACCGTGAAACTCGCGCCATTGAATTCTACAATTTGTTGTCGTCTTTCGACTTTATGAGTAGTACGCCTACCCTGTTTAACTCAGGCACATTACGTCCTCAGCTTTCTTCTTGTTACCTCACCACGGTGCCTGATGATTTAAGCGGTATTTATAACGCTATGCGCGATAATGCTCTCCTGTCTAAATATGCCGGTGGCTTGGGTAATGACTGGACGCGTGTTCGTGGTTTGGGTTCTCATATTAAAGGCACCAATGGTAAATCACAAGGTGTGGTGCCCTTCTTAAAAGTCGCAAATGACACTGCTGTTGCCGTTAATCAGGGTGGTAAACGCAAAGGTGCGGTGTGTGCCTACCTAGAAACGTGGCATATAGATATCGAAGAATTCCTCGATATGCGTAAAAATACCGGTGATGACCGTCGTCGTACTCACGATATGAATACGGCCAACTGGATCCCTGATTTATTCATGAAGCGTGTGGCTGAAGATGGTGATTGGACATTATTCTCACCAGAAGAAGTCTCAGACCTACACGACTTAATTGGCCTTGATTTTGAAGCGGCTTATACGGCCTATGAAGCCAAAGCTGAACGTGGCGAAATTCGTAACTTCAAAACCATGCCTGCCAACGATCTTTGGCGCAAAATGTTAGGTATGTTGTTTGAAACAGGTCACCCTTGGGTCACCTTCAAAGATCCATGCAACCTACGTAGCCCACAGCGACATGTTGGTGTCGTACACAGTTCAAACCTGTGTACTGAGATTACACTCAACACCTCAAACGATGAGATTGCCGTTTGTAACTTAGGCAGCGTCAACTTGCCACAGCATATTGTCGACGGCAAACTCGATTTAGAGAAAGTAAAACGTACTGTCACCACCGCTATGCGGATGTTGGATAATGTTATTGAATATAACTATTATAGTGTGCCCCAAGCGCGTAACTCTAACTTGAAACACCGTCCTGTTGGGTTGGGCATTATGGGCTTCCAAGATGCCTTGTATAAAATGCGTCTACCCTACAGCAGTGAAGAAGCAGTGAACTTCGCTGACACGTCAATGGAAGCCGTTAGTTACTACACTATCGAAGCCTCATCTGACTTAGCTATTGAGCGTGGCACTTATAGCTCTTACCAAGGTAGTCTTTGGAGCAAAGGCATTATGCCCGTTGACTCTATCAAACTCCTGAAAGAAGCCCGTGGTCAATACCTGCAACAAGACGAGAGCCAAACCTTAGATTGGGATAGCTTACGCAATAAAATCAAAGAACAAGGCATGCGTAACTCCAATACCATGGCCATTGCACCAACGGCGACGATTTCTAATATTTGTGGTGTAAGTCAGTCGATTGAACCAACTTACCAAAACTTGTTCGTGAAATCGAATTTATCCGGTGAGTTTACCGTGATTAATCCATACATGGTAGATGACTTAAAAGCCCTGAATTTGTGGGATGAAGTTATGATCAATGACCTCAAATACTACGATGGTAGCTTGCAACAAATCGACCGTATCCCAGATGAGTTAAAAGCGCTGTACACCACTGCTTTTGAAATGGATGCGCGTTGGTTAATTGAAGCCGCATCACGTCGTCAAAAATGGCTAGATCAGGCTCAAAGCTTGAACCTTTACATGGCAGAACCATCAGGTAAGACGATGGATAACCTATATAAACTGGCCTGGGTACGCGGTTTAAAAACAACCTACTACTTACGCTCAATGGGTGCCACCGCTGCTGAAAAAACCAGTAGTTCAAAACCCATGGCAACGATTGCGCCGGTTTCAACAGCCGCTGCAGCAGATGAACTGGTCTTAGGTGAAGGGTTGGATGCACCGAAAGCCTGTTCGATTCTCGAACCAGATTGCGAGGCATGTCAATAATGATGAATTGGGATTATCCATTTGCAAAACCGGGGAACTCAGCTGATGTCGAATCAACACCGGCTGTTGAAGAAAAGCCCACACCCGTCGTAACGGCAACCGCGCCTGACGTTAACGTTGAAACTGATGTTCAGGAAGAACATGCTGCCAATGAACCCAGTGCCATTGTGATGCCCGCCTCTGTGCCAGAGTCACCTAAGCCTGACTCTGCCAGCGTATCTTCTTTACCGACAGCCAATGTTGCCCCGGTGAACCCTGAAGATAAGCGTGTTATCAATGGTATGACTGATATCAACCAATTGGCACCATTCAAATACCCATGGGCGTGGGAATACTTTATTAATGCCAATAAAAACCATTGGACGCCATTAGATATCAACATGGCGCAAGATGTTCACGACTACCGTCATAATCTGACGATGGAAGAACGTCATGTTTATGAAAACGTGCTGTCTTACCTCACCACCTCCGATATTCTCGCGATGCGTAATATTGGCCTTGCCGTGATGGAAAAAATGTCAGCGCCTGAATTGCAGATCTATCAAGCACGCCAAGTGTATGAAGAAGCGCTCCACACATGGACATACCAGCACTGTATTGAAACCATCGGCCTCGACCAAAGCGAAATCTACAACCGCTACCGTGTTGTGCCAGAAATAAATCAAAAGATTCAACTGGCCAATAGCCGTTTAGATTCGGTATTACGCAGTGATATTGATTTGCATGATAAAGACGAGCTTGAAAACTTCGTGATGGCCTATACCTTCTTTGGTGGCATTTTCGAAGGCTGCTGGTTCTACAATGGCTTTAGCCCGATTTTTGCTCTACAACGTCGCGGCTTAATGAAAGGTACAGCTGAACAACTGCAATATATTATGCGTGATGAAGTACTGCATGCTTCGTTCGGTATTCGCGTTGTGAAACAAATCATTAAAGAAGAAAACGTTAAACTCGACCCACGCAAAGTACAACAAATGTGGGAAGAAGCCGAAGCAGCAGAAGAAACTTACGCTAGCTATATCTTGCGTGACCCAATCTTAGGCTATTCGAAAGAAAACCATGTCGGCCAATTCCGCTTTATTGCCAATCGCCGCGCTAAACAACTCGGGCATGAAACGCCCTTCCCTGGTGCCGAAGCAACGCTGCCATGGCTAGATGAACAAGCCAATATGCGCAAGGAGAAAAACTTCTTCGAAACCAAAGTCACCGAGTATCAAACCGGTGGCGCGTTGAAGTGGGATTAGCGTTAATTAGATTAACAAGCCAGCTTTTGCTGGCTTTTTTGTTATAACGACGTGGAAGTTAGTATATGGGTCTAAATATGGGAACGGAAACAGAAATGGAACACTGGAGGAATGCTATTTCATTGAGCAAGTTTACGTTTTCATTACCCGAATTGTCGACAGAGAAAATAGAGCAAATTAATATCGTGAACTATGCAATTGCCTTAAGAGCTGTAGGTAAAAAAGAGTCTTCAGTACGCCTTCACAACAACAAAAATGGTCTGCCACCATACTTGACTTTAAATTGGCTTACGACGTTTTAACCGATAACTATAGCTCTTCAGAAGAACAGATGATTAAGGTTGGAAAACTGGAGAACTAATTGAAGAAATTTCTTACCACGACCGCCCCCTCTTTAAAGATTTCAGGGAAAGTCAAGAATTCCTAAATGGGTACGAAAAAGTTTATGGATATAAATATACAGAAAAATTAAGTGAAATACTCGATGAGAAAAAGAAAGAGATCTAACCGGTCATAGCTAATAATTGAATCAAATAGGGTCAGAGTAATTAATTCTTATAACAAACAAGGAAAACAGAACAAAGACACTTAATCACCATTAAAAATGCGTTTCACGCAATGCAAGTTTGAGTCAAAAAGTAGATTTCACAATCTTTTTATTTCACGATCAGGATTAGGAGAAAACATGATGACAAAAAACATAGAACTTTGGGATGACGACAATCAAAACCAGATCTGGGGCCAACTGACCGACGATAATAAGGTTGAACTCCGAGCAGATAGCAACGATGTAATTGTCGGTGAGCTACAAGGTAATAAACTCGACCTTGCGCCTAAAACCCAAAACCATATATGGGGCTTTGTGAATGGCTGTGAAATTGAACTCTGGGATGACCAACTCCACCATTTTTCTGGTGAAGTAACCTAACACTAATCAATACTTTATCAAGGAAGAATATGAAAGTTGAGGATATGTCGGATAAGGCAAAAGAAAAGCAAGCCGAATTTTTGTTGAAGTTCAGTTCAAACTTGTTTACTGCTTTTTTTGTTACGGTTGTTATGAGTCCACTGAGTGTAATTTCAAGTCAGATAGCGGATCCCGGCACTCTGCCTTCCTTAAGTCTAGAAAACTGACTCAAGCGTTAGCTGGTTGGCAAGGCATCACTTTTTTAGTTTTTGAGAGCTTAGCTTTTTTATTTATCAATCACGGCACAGAATATCGAAAGCCATCGCTGATGAACGGATCCGAACATGCGCGATATGCATGATGACATTGGAGGTCAATTGGTTGCTACTTTGGCCTTGCTGGAGCACGAACCGGATAATGGAACAAAAAATAATATTTCCACTATCTTGAAAGCCTGTTTAGTTGACTTTAGATTGATTATTAATTCTTTAAATGTTCATGCAAACACCTTGGATGCGTTATTAGCTGATACTAAATCCTTGACCAACACTAAGCTTGAAAAGATGGGTAATGATTTAACTTGGGATGTTTTATCACTGCCCGACGACGTCATTATTGATCCGGAACAAAGCCTTCATATACTCAGGATATTACAAGAGGCTTTTACGAATGTTATGAAACATTCAAATGCCAGCGAGCTCCCCCTTCATACGTAATGCAATGATGGCATCGTCACCTTGACTATGAATGATAATGGTCATAGTGCTGAGACGCCTGAAGCGAAGAATGGCCATGGCCTTGATAATATGAAATGGCGTGCTGAAGTGCTTTCTGCTGACTTAAATATTGTGTCAGATGCAAGCAGGGGTTAAAGCCTTGTTTTAACATTGCCTGTACCCTGGCCTGTGGATTCAATCTAACCGACATAACACGCTAAACTGATATTTATCGCGTTAATTTATAAGTCTAAATCCCTTCTGTCATTTTTCTGTAAGCAATTTATAATATCCTTTTATCATTTCCTTAATCTGACATTATTATGAAAAAAACTATACTACCCGCTGCACTCGCACTTTTTATTACTCTACCAACGGCCGCCATTGAGCTTGAAAAACCACCTGAGTTTAAACGCTCTGCTGAAGAACTCGAACGAGTACAAAAACAACAGACCACACAAATCGAGGCTGATAAACATCAGAATGTAAAACCCTCAAGTGAAGAAGCTGAATATATCTTTCCTGATGGACATGACCCTCGCGACCATGACCACGATCATGATGATGCAAAAGACTTAGACCATGCACATGATGACTCTCTCGCCCATCAGAAACAATTAGAAATGCTCGAACAAAAAGGCATCAAAGACGAATCAAGTTGGTGGCCTTTTTAAGCGTGCTATGATCTAGGCTTTATTTTTATAAATAGCTGGCCGTGTAGGTATGACTAAGTCTGAGAAAGTACAATTTGTTATTAACACCTTAGAAGACCTATACCCAGAAACACCTGTTCCGCTTGACCATAGCGACCCTTATACCCTTTTAGTCGCTGTTGCCCTATCAGCACAAACTACAGATAAAAAGGTCAATGAAGTTACACCTGAGTTATTTGCTAAAGCTCCCACACCTATTGAAATGGCAAAACTTGAAGAATCCGACATCAAATATCTGATTCGAGAAATTGGCCTCTCAACAACGAAAGCCAAAAACCTCAGAGCTGCTGCTCGATTACTCGTTGAAAATCACCAAGGTGTCGTACCAAGAACATTCGAAGAATTGGAAGCTTTGCCTGGTGTTGGCCATAAAACGGCCTCGGTGGTTATGTCACAAGCCTTTAACATTCCAACATTTCCTATTGATACCCATATTCATCGCTTGATGTGGCGTTGGGGGCTCACTAATGGTAAAAATGTTGAGCAGACTGAAAAGGATGCCAAACGGTTATTTGCTAAAAAATATTGGAATAAACTGCACCTGCAAATTATTTTTTACGGGCGTGAATATTCCCCTGCACGGGGTTTAGACATCAATAAAGATATTATTACCAAGACCATTGGCCGAAAAAGTTTCTTAAAAGCGGTTCTCTAAAAATCTTATCCTAGTCTCAAACTAGGAATATCCATGTGTCGTATTGTTTCCATGGGTACAAAGACAACCAAAAGCCACCCCAAACAACCATAATGAGGCCTGTCACGGCCCGTAAATACCTCGATGAAACTGGGCCAATTTTTTCTAGTACAACGAAAATAGTAATCAATAATACCCAGAGCATGTTCATAACGCCAACGGCAAATAAAACCGCCATCAATGCCCAGCAGCAGCCAATACAATATAGACCGTGATGAACCCCCAGCCTGAGTGCACCCCAATGCCCTTCCTTCCATGACGTCATTAAGAAACTCAGTGGGCTTCGGCATTCTGTTAGGCAGGCATCTTTGAGCGGTGTCCATTGGTATAAGCCTGCTAAAACTAATATTCCACCACTCAATAAATAACTACGGCTATTCATCATGGGGTTTAGCAGGCCACTGACATGTAAGGGATACTGGATCGCGGATGCAACGATGCTAAATAATGCCCATGCCACCAAATAACCACTTAAGAAAATAAAGGTGGGAGCATAAGGCAAACCTTTTTTCTGCTTACCTTTATTAATGGTTGCGAACATCATTACCATTGGTACTACGGAAGGTGTCATCATGGCCACCATCATGACTGCCCACATGACAAATAGCATCCAGAAATCATAAACATCCCAGGCCCGTGTTCCACCCATTGGCGGCATCCACATATCGACTAAGTCCATGTTTTCCATCGCCCAACCCATGTAGAACATATAAACCCAGCCCACCAGACTGACTAGAAAAACACCGCCATAAATAATGACTTTGTCTCTTAATGACAAAGGCCCAGTCTGAATCGCTGTAGCTGTACTTGAGTTATTTTGGTTTAACATGAATATTCGTCTAGCCTAAATGAGTCTAATGGGTATACAATCAAGTATCCAAAAAATAATGTTTGCATCATTTTACGCTAACTAACGGAGGTTAACATGTCTGACAATTGGAAAATTACCGGTCAATATTTTGAATCCTGTAATTGTGACTTGGTCTGCCCATGTATTTTTCTAGCACCACCAACGGAAGGATTTTGTGAAGCTTTCGTCGGTTGGCATATTGAAGAAGGCCATCTAGATGGTGTTCAACTCAATGATATTAAAGTATCAGCTTGGTTACATTCGCCTGGCTCATTAACTGATGGTAACTGGAAATTAGCACTTTATATTGATGAGCGCGCTACTGAAGAACAGAAGAATGCGATTGTTGAACTCTGGAGTGGTAACCACGGTGGGCACTTAGCTGTTATTGCTGGTTTAGTAGGCGAAATCATGAGTGTTAAACAAGTGCCTATTGAGTTCACTCAAGAAGGCCGTACGCATTACCTAAAAGTGGGTGATTTCGGCTCTAACACAATGCAAGAACTTGAAGGCGAAGATGGCGGAAAAGTTGTCGTTTCTAATCACCCTCTTGCTGTATCGCCTAGTGAGCCCGTTACAATTAGCAAATCTGTTGCTGCAATCTATAAAGATAACGGCTATGATTGGCATCAATCAGAAAAAGTAGGTTTATCAGCGCCATTTACTTACGCTGCTTAAGTTTTAATTTAACCCTATATTTCATATAAAAAGCCCCATCTTATGATGGGGCTTTTTTTGTTAACCCTTGTATATGTCTTCGTCTTCGATATTCTCTTGCAGTATCAGGCCAAAGATCGTTTAAGATGGTCATTTTATTGATTAACACCCTCTAACTTAATTATGTCTAACTTTGATACTGAAATTGATACATCAGGCCTCAATTGCCCGCTTCCTCTACTGAAAACAAAGAAAGCACTCGCTTCTATGGCCTCTGGCGAACGCTTGCGTGTGATTGCAACTGATCGCGGTACCTATATTGACATCCCTGTTTATTGCGAGATATCGAGTCACACTTTAATTGAGTCAAGTGAGTCTGGTGACAAACTCATTTTTATCTTAGAAAAAGGCAGTGATTAACTAAATCCCGTTTTTATCTAATTGTACAATCCTTTTTAATTGTACTTTCCCAATACGAGTTCATATGAAAATTCAAAGCCATATTGCTGACCTAGATACACCTACTGGTGTCATGCGTACTTATATTCACCGCCCTATTCTTGGGGGTCAGTATCCTTGTATTTTGTTTTACTCTGAGATATTCCAACAAACAGGACCTATTGAACGTGCTGCTAAACTGATGGCAAGCCATGGCTATGTTGTGCTTGTAGGAGAAGTGTTTCACGAACTTAACCCTATAGGCACTGTATTGAGCTATGACGATGCTGGCCGTGAAAAAGGCAATGCTGATAAACACACAAAAGATGTACAAGGTTATGATTCTGATAATGTAGCATTGGTCGAATTTGCCAAACAACAGGACTGGTGTAATGGTCATATCGGTGCCATGGGCTTCTGCATTGGTGGTCATTTGGCGTTTCGTGCTGCTTTACATCCTGAAGTAAAAGGAACGGCTTGCTTTTATGCTACCGACTTACATATTCAAGTTATTCCAAATGTACCGGGACAACACAGTATGGAACGTTTGGATGATATTCAGGGAGAATTGTTAATGATTTGGGGCAAGCAAGATAATCATGTGCCCAAAGATGGCTTAGCTAAAGTTTATGCAGAATTAAGCGCGACAGATATCACCTTCACTTGGCATGAATTTAATGCTGCTCATGCCTTTATGCGTGATGAAGAAGATGACGGCCGCTACGATGGCCAAACAGCTCAACTCGGTTATCAACTGGCACTGAACTTATTTAGCCGGACACTGCGTTAAGCTTAAGCTGTTCTTATTTCGCGATTGTTGTAGTATTAGACTATGACTGACAGACTCTATTATTAACAATCGTTTTTCAAGGCACGTTTCGATCTTATGAGCTTATTGCTGCTATACCTTGCCATTGCTATTGGTGTCTCTTTTATTTGTTCGGTACTTGAAGCGGTATTGCTCTCTATTACACCTAGTTATGTCGAAACTGTCGTCAATCAGTCTCCACACAAAGGGAAAGTTTTAGTAACAGTTAAATCACGCCTTGATCAATCTATTTCTAGTATTTTGATCCTAAATACCTTTGCTCACACCATGGGTGCTGCAGGTGTAGGTGCCCAAGCCGCAAGCATATTCGGTGCTCAATGGGAAAGCCTAATTGCGGTTTTGTTAACTCTTGCAATTTTATATTTCTCAGAGATCATTCCAAAAACAATTGGGGCACTATTTTGGCGACAATTGGCGCTACCTGCCGCCAATACGATTTATTGGCTTATCAAGCTGGTCTATCCCTTAATATGGGTTTCCACCCTTATTACCAAGCCTTTTAAAAAACATGGGCAAGATGAAATTACACGCGAGGAAATTATTGCTCTCGCGTCACTTAGCCATAAAATGGGCTCTCTGATTAGCCAAGAAAATGATTACTTGGTTAATGTATTAAAGTTACGAGAAATCAAAACAGAACAAATTTTGACACCGCGTAGTGTCTTACATAGCTTGAGCGAAGATATGACCGTTTCTGAAGCACTTGAGCATGAAGAGACCCAACAATTCACCCGTATTCCTATCTACCATGAAGAACAAGATAATATCACGGGACTTGTGACCAACCGTGAACTACTATTTGCCGATCGCGAAGGCCATACAGAAAAAACTATTCAGCACTTTGCTAAGCCAATTACCCGTGTCTCGGAGCAGTTACCCGTTCAACAACTGTTAGATATGTTTATCAAGAAACGAGAGCATCTATTCCTGGTCGAGGATTATTACGGCCAAGTCGCCGGTATTGTGACTTTAGAAGATGCTATTGAGACCATGTTAGGCCGTGAGATTGTTGACGAAACTGATACAGTAGAAGATTTACAAAAGCTCGCGAAGAAACAATACCGCGATCGCTTACGTAAAGATAAGGATTAATTTGCTATCGCTGGCTTTAGACTGTGTTTAATTATCTAAGACCTAGCACTTATGAATGAAACCAATATCAAAACCGCATTAGATGCGCTTGCTCGTGTAGATAGTGATGTTGCTTCCATTTTAATCACAACAGGTTACCCGGCACCTCGCATACGCCCTGCTGGTTTTGAAACATTTCTAAACACCATTGTTTCACAACAAATATCGACTAAAGCTGCTGCAACGATCTGGCAACGCGTTTGTGACTTAATGACAAATATTACGCCAAATGGTTTACTCGCCCTCGATGGCAAACAACTTAGAGAAGCAGGTTTATCACAACGAAAGATGGAATATGCTCAAGGGTTGGCTAAAGCCATTGTAAGTGGCCAATTTTCCCCTGATGCTTTAGCAAAACTTGATGATGAACAGGCTATTGAGGAGATTATTCGACTACGCGGCTTCGGACGCTGGAGTGCTGAGATTTATTTAATCTTTTCCTTGCAGCGTGAGGATGTTTTACCTGCTGATGACTTAATTTTATTGACTTCTCTGCAGCGCCTAAAAGGTTTATCAGAGCGACCAACGCCGGAAGTGGCCCGAAAGAGCATTGAACATTGGAAGCCTTATCGCAGTGCAGGTAGTCTGTTTTTATGGCATATCAATCAATATAAAGATTAATAACCTAGTTTGAGAGTAATAGCGGTTAAAAGAGTCTATTTAAATCGTTAAGCTTATTTCTTTCTTCACTTGTCAGTGCTCGGCTTCGAATCGTTCTATCGATGACTCTTTGATGCCGAGAACGACTCCGGTAGGCGGCATGTTATACATTTCTTCACTCATTTCTACGGCGACTGACACTTCTTCTGTCTTGCTCACGACGATCTTCTCTTGACCAAATCATATAGACAGTCTGGAAGCTTTCTACGCACTTTGCAATATTTAATTGGCTGATGACTATGGTTACGGCGCTCTAGTGCACGCCGACATTCATCTCAGGAATCGATTCGGTTTAGAGTTTTCATGTTACACCTTCAATTGAACACTGCAATAAACCTATTGACGTCTATTCTCAGAGATTAATTCATTTATATCATGTGGTTAAAGGTTTTACAGGACAAGAAACAAGATTAATATTGCTCATTATTTCAATGAATTTGGTGATAAATAATTTTTCTCTTATTCGACACTTTTTGTTTCTCGGCAAATTTAGACTAGAATAACGACATTGGGTATTTCTTTAGTTTTAAGGCAATCAAATGATTACATGGCAAGCAGGAAAAATCGTTGAAAAGAAAGAATGGTGCGAAGATTTATATTCCATTAAAATTGAGACTGAAACATTGCCTTTTAAAGCAGGTCAATTTGCCAATATTGGTATTGAAATAGACGATGGCATTATTAATCGCCCCTACTCTCTAGTCAACACACCTGATGAACCTTTATTAGAAGTCCATTTCAATACAGTGAAAGAGGGTCGATTTAGCCCGCTATTAACTACACAGGACATTGGATCACCTATTTCTGTCGCTACACGTGCCGGCGGTATGCTAACGCTCGATCAAGTACCTGAAAGCAGAACAGAACTCTGGTTTTGTGCCACTGGAACAGGTATAGGCCCTTTCCTCTCGTTGTTACATACCACTGCTATTTGGCAACGTTTCGACAAAATCATCGTTTGCTATGCGACTAAAACGGCAGCTGAAATGGCTTATCGTGACGAGCTAAACGCATTACAACTCAAATACCCTACGCAATTTCAATTCATCCCTTTTATTACCCGTGAAGTCTCGGAGGGTGCTATACATTCACGTTTCACGACGGCACTCGCCTCAGGTGAACTAGAGACATTCGCCAACGCACCGTTAAACGTGAATTCAAGTCACCTTATGTTATGTGGTAGTTCGGCAATGATTGATGAAATGACGACATTATTAGAGCAAAAAGGTTTAAGCCGTCATTCTCGACAACAACCTGGGCATATCGCTATTGAGAAATACTTTTAGTACTCAGCGCTATATTTCATCTATTTGATGGACGCCTTAAGGCATACCCATTAGAGTCACGTTATAGTTAATGGATTTCTGCTTAGCGTTGCAGTTTGATACGTAAAACAGTAATAATTAATTAGCTGGCTTTATTTTAAACTTAAGGTATTGGGGAAAACCACTATCGTGCTGAGAGACTTTTTCCAATCCAAACTCATCGTCTCGACTTTCGTCATTTCTTTATTGACTTCAATTGCTTTCATTGACTTTTCAGAACGTGTTGAACAACAGCAAAATCGCTTGATAGCAAAAACATAGCCAATAGCTGTGTCAATTTGATTGAAAACTACATTTCTCAAATAATATCCTCGACATATCCACTTGCAGCTCTAATCCGAATGCAAAAGGGTGATACCCAAGGGTTTGAAAACTTAGCAAAAGAATTGATACAATTATACTCTGGCGTGTTGTCTCTCCAACTAGAGTCACTGGGCGTTATTTGTGATATCGTGCCCTTAAAAGGTCACGAAAGTGCTATTGGCATTAATGTTCTAACTGATCCTGCTCGTGATAAAGAGGCCATCCTCGCACGAGACACTGGAAAACTGATTCTCGCTGGTCCTTTAAACTTAGATCAAGGGGGCTAGTTGCAGTAGCTCGCCCCCCCCCCCCGTTTATTTAGAAACAAAACACGGTGAAACATTTTGGGGAGTTTATCCCTAAGTTAATTAGTATTCCAGAAGTACTCAACTTAGCCAACTTGCTTTCTTTAGAGGATGCAAATCATGCCTACCAACTATCTCGAATCCATCCAGATACTAATGATCTCCACATTTTCGCACGTTCTAAAGCGGCTCTGATTAATGATCCAATATTTTTTATATTGATGTGCCGAATGCACAATGGACTTTCAGTGTCACTCCCGTTCATCACTGGACCGAATTTAATATGCTTTCAGTAAAAGTCTTCGGCATACTAATTAGATCTTTACTCACATTTCTGGCATACCTACTCGTTAAGTTAAAGAGTGAACGATAAGAACTTGAACATACTGTCAAAAACAGAACGACAGAGTTAGCTTCTCTAGCTATTTATGATGTACTAACTGAACTATCTAACCGCGCGCTGTTTGCAGATCGTTTCAATCAAGCACATGATGCCCTCATTGAATATGCTGAATTTCCATATTTTACAGGAAGAAGGCCCTATTTCTGGCAAGGAACTCAAAGCTTTAAATAAGCGTCATAGTAAGTTAGAACACTTGATTGAAAATTATCAAACGAGTTCCTTGTTGGCCCGATTTCGCGCCAATATGAGAATCACCACCTGATAGTTTAATATCTGTAAATTAACCATCATTAAGCCGCGCATCAGATGTTCTCATTTCAGCTTATCCTAAAATTCTTAAGCTATTCGCTGATTTGGAAATGTCAATTAATAACCATGTATACCGTCCTTTGGCCACTGATCAAATTGATGAAAAAGCCTTCAAACAAAACAGCGGCCAAAATCCAACTGTTTTAGATCATATAATTAACTGATTTGTACCTTAACTTTACTGGGAGCACTTGTGTCAAAATCTTATAAGAAAAGCCATATCGGCGATCACCCTCTTAAACCTGAATCTTTAATGATGGGTTATGGGTATGATCCTCAGCTATCTGAGGGTTCAATTAAATGCCCCAATTTTCAAACATCGACTTTTGTATTTAAATCTGCTGAACAAGGCAAAGATTTCTTTAATGTCGTTTCCGGTCGTCGCCCCTTAGAAGAAGGTGAACAAGCAGGTCTGGTTTATTCTCGATTTAATAACCCCACTATAGAAATTGCTGAAAATCGTATTGCAGTATGGGATCGTGCTGAAGATTGTGCACTGACCGGGAGTGGTATGTCTGCTATTTCAACAACGCTATTGACCTTTTCTCGCCCAGGGGATGTCGTGGTCTATTCAGAACCCATCTACGGTGGCACCGACACTTTAATCAATGTCATCTTAAAACAGATGGGCATTCAAGCTGTTGGCTATTTATCCAGTGAAGGAACATCTGGGCTTGAGCGTGCTATTAAGGAAGCCAGTACATTAGGCAATATCTCGGTTGTGATGTTAGAAACGCCAGATAACCCTACTAATAACCTTCTGGATATTGCAGCTTGTAAAGTATTAATGGATGAACTGACACAAGACCAAGAAGCCTCACCTATTCTGGCTATTGATAACACTATGCTAGGGCCATTATGGCAAAAACCGTTAGACCATGGTGCTGATTTATGTCTCTATTCCTTGACTAAATATGTTGGTGGGCATTCTGATTTAATTGGCGGTAGCTGCTCGGGCAGTAAGGCCTTAGTCAGTCGCATCCGTAAAGTGCGAAACAGTATTGGTACAACAATGGATTCTAATACCGCATGGCTCATTTTACGTTCGCTTGAAACGTTAAAAATTCGGATGACAGCCGCTAACGATGGTGCCCGGAAAGTGGTCGATTTCCTGTTAAAGCACGATAAAGTGACACGCATCGATTACCCAGGCTTATTACAATCAGATAATCCACAATATGCGATTTATCAAAAACAATGCACAGGAGCTGGGTCGACGTTCTCATTCGAAGTTAAAGGTGGTGAAGCCGAAGCTTTTAAAGTACTTAATGCACTCAAACTTGTTAAATTGGCTGTTAGCCTTGGTGGGACTGAAAGTTTGGCTCAGCACCCTGCTGCTATGACACATTCTGGTGTGCCGAAGAAACGTCGCGAATTTATTGGCGTAACAGAAGGCTTGATCCGACTCTCTGTAGGTATTGAAGATGCTGATGATATTATCGCCGATTTAGCACAAGCTTTAGATTAAGATATGGCCATTACGAGTACTCGCCATATCTTGGTCAAAACAAAAAAACAGGCTGATAACCTAAAACAGCAACTAAACAATGTCGCTGCGTTTGACCGTTTGGCAAAAAAGCATTCTTTATGCAAATCATCGGCTAAGAAAGGCGGATACTTGGGAGAGTTTCCGCCTAGCCGTGTGCTGAAAGCATTCGATAATGTGGTTTTTAAAAAGCCCTTATTAACTGTTCATCGTCCAGTCTAAACAAAATTTGGCTACCATTTAATTGAAACTATTTACCGTCGTTAATCTCCCCTCTCTGTTCATAAGACATCCACCACTTTCACATTCATTCATTTAGTACTTTACAATAACAGCACAATATTATATAAATAGTAATGATTATTATTTAGATTATTATCGGTGTGAAAAATGGATGCAAACCAAAGTGTAAAAACAAATGATAGCGAACACTATGTTTATGTATATTCAAGCGATTTAGAAAGTCAGTATAAAAATGATTTAGCCAATGCTGAAACATTGTGGACGAAGGATAGAAATGATGTTGTCTTACAGACGAGATGGGTTAAATGTATGCATAACTTGGCAAAAGTTTATGAAGCACAGTCGGATCATAAAAAAACGTTTTATTACTTAATTACGCCCCATAATTGGATAGTTAATAAGTTACATGATCGGACCTTAAGTGAAGATGAAATAACCATTACATTAAATGCGTTAAAAATAACGTTCGATCCGCTTTATGAATATAGACTCAAGCGTCCATGCTGCAATATATGTAGACAGAATTTAGAAGATCAACGTGCGTGGTTTAAGCATACTGAAAATCAATTACACTAGCTGTGACTGTTGATATTCATCGCTTCAAGCAGGTCCCCCCTTTCCTGCCTGAGGTGATGATATGTCAGTTACGTTACTAACGGTGCGTCTGGCTCAAAAAGTGTTCTTTGTGCAATAACACGCTCAACCCGATCGAATCCGACAAAATTAAGCCATAAATCGATGTAAGGCTTTTGAAAATCAAATGCCTCAAACCCAGTGCCTTCACCATAGCCATCACCACTTGCGAAAAAGACCTTCGCTGTTCTGCCGGACATCAATCCAAAGTAGCCACCTTCAGGGGTATAACCCCAAACCATACCCGGTTGAGAAATAACATCAATATAATGTTTCATTTTATATGGAATATTAAAATTCCACATCGGAATTGCAAATACATAATGATCAGCATCAGCAAATTCATCAAACAATGTTTTCACTTCTGCCCATGCAGCAATTTCATTTCCTGTCGGTTCACCACCATGCAGCACCGAATATTTAGCATTAAGCATTTCGCCATTAAAATCAGGTAGTTTATAGTCCTATAAGTCAATTTTCTTAATACTAATTCCAGGATGACTCGTTTTCAGTTCCTGTAGATACTCATTTGCTGCTTTAATAGAATGTGAACGTGTCTTTCGTGGTGATGCTTCAATATAAATCACTTTTTCCATCTTTCAGCCCTCAGTTAGTAATCTTAATAATAATGATTGTTATTACTATATATTAAACTTACTAGTCACTGCAATATCAATAAAGCGCTATAAAATACTCAAGATGAAAACAGCAGGCCTTAACTAAAAATCAGCATCGCTTTTAAACATCATTTTGGCATTGGTTGTCGGGTGATTTAGCGTTAGTGTCTCTGCGTGCAAGCAAAGACGGTCGGCAGTGTTACCATAAAGATCATCACCAATGATAGGTATACCTAAACCTGAAATGTGAGCAGAATGAACGCGAAGTTGGTGCGTTCTTCCGGTAATTGGATAGAAATGAACCCTAGTTTGATTTTGTAAACGTTCCACTGTTTGCCATTTAGTTTGTGCTGCTCTGCCATATTCGTAGCATACTAATTGGCGTGGTCTATCCTCTAAGTCAACTCTCAACGGTAAATCAATTAAGCCCTCATTTAACGACAACTCTCCGTCTAATAATGCGACATAGCGTTTACTAACTGTACGATGGATAAATTGTTCTTGTAACTTTTTATGGGACCGTTTGTTTAATGCAATCACGATTAAACCCGATGTTGACATATCCAAGCGATGAACAATTAGTGGACCACTAGCATCCGGGAATTGTTGGGCAAGTCGGCTATAGACACTGTCTTCGATCTCTTTGCCTGGTACGGATAATAAGCCTGCTGGTTTATTGATCACACACATGACATCATCTTGATAAACATATTCAAGTTGTTTGTCTTTGCCACGGTTATTTAATAAAGGATTGGCTTCAACATTCAAGCCTTCTATCATATGGCTTAGGATAGGTTTGCATTTTCCTTGGCAAGCACCATAAAACTGACCGTGCTGCCGAATTTCAGATTTGGGCGATTTCCCACACCAGAACTCCGCCATAGCAAGCGGGACCATCTTATTGAGATAGGCGTATTGTAGTAATTTAGGCCCTGCACAATCACCTGTCCCTGCAGCAGGCATTTCACGCCCAGCCTGTTCGAATAGAGACAATAACGGTTTACTCTCCCCTTTAGCATTTAAAAAGGCATATTGTTTGAATAAACGATGCTGTAGCTGGAGGGATAGCTGCTTACGCTTTCGTTTTAAAGCCCCTATCTCATCTAACAATACCGACAATTTCTGTCCAATGCTGGTTATTTCACCTTGCCATTTTGCTTGTAATGATTTTAGTTCGTTTTTTTCTGTAACGCTTTGTTTAGCAAGATCTGTTAATAGTCCCTGGTAATCAGATGTTGAATACGCCGTTATGCATGATGTTCTTTTGGCTTTGCGTACCTTACGACCTTGAATGTTCTTCTGCCTGATGGCTTCGATTTCTGAGTCAGCTTCTTGTTGTTTTTTTCCCTGAAGCCGTTCTAGTGTCTTAATATTTGGGTTGGCATTTAATGCTTCAATTGTGTGATTCAATCTATTAAGCTCAACCTGACCACTATGAAAAAATGAGTTTTTGGCATTGATGTCAAATAGTGCAGGTACAAAACGCGTATTCTTAAGTGCCATTTGGCCCGAGAAGGCTTGTAAATAGCCTATTTCACCGGATTTTGCCCTTACTACTAATACACCCAACATTTTGCCTTCAGCCTCTGCTTGGTTAAAATCAGGCATTGTTGTTAATTCTTGCTGCAATTGAGCTACAGCCTCTCTACAAATAGGGTGTGGCTCGTAATAGAACGGATAAGTGAATTCTGCTGGTAAGGATTCCAGCTTAGGTTGTACAAGCAGAGGAGTAAAAAGTGTATTCGTCAAAGGAAATTATCATTACTATTGTGTGGTCATGTATTCTAACTTGTGTTGTAGTTTAATTTTCAATCAATCTGCTTGAAAGCCCACTGTTGCATGGGCTTAGCATTAGATTAATTTGTTTCACGTTTTTAATGTAATCTCTTAATAAATATAGAGACTTAATGATTAATAACGCACCACTCTATTTTGGTTTTATTTCTCATTTAACCTCCATTTGTTATGTCTATGACAAACGGCTGCTCGCAAAAATAACTGACGTATTAGCGCAACGTCATTACATATATCATCTTTGGCTGGAGGCTGGATCGGTGCCTTTGTGCCCAAAAAACACTTTGACATAAAACCGTGAAATAACCTTTTCAATCACTTTTTTGGTGTACTGTGGTATCGAATACAGCATTGACTGTCTTCATCACAATTAGCTCTACCTACTGACTTCAAATTTATTTCTTTATTTTGTTGACATAACAAATGAGAATCATTACTATTCATATTAACGTTATTTGCTTGAGTCACTTTCATGATCGTTTGTATTTGCAATAATATTAATTCATCCACTATCAAGGCTACTGTAAAACAAGGCGCTTGTTCAGTTGAAGATGTCAAAAACACAACAGGTGCGGCTTCTTGCTGTGGTAAGTGCCAGTTCAAAGTAAATGCCCTAGTTAACGATACCTTATCTGAATTAAACCATCCTCAACATGCGACACAAAGCTAAATTTTCATCTCAAAGCACGCTACACCGTTTAAGCCTATTTTCTTTTTGGCTTTATCTTCCCTATCAATAGCTTCTAAGTTCATATAATCGCTCATAATTTCCAATATATAACCTTGATCTCTGGTTCATCTTTCTGCATAAACTAAACTAAAAGCAAATGCGAACCATTATTATTTTATATGAAAATCAATAACTTATATTGACAGGCGTGATACACATTTGTACCATGTACTTCATCTTATTCTAGTTACGCAAAGGAAAAATCATGAAAGGTGATCCCAAAGTCATTGCACTATTAAATAAAGCACTAAGTAATGAACTCATTGCCATTAATCAGTACTTCCTCCATGCCAAAATGTACAAAGATTGGGGTATGACCAACCTGGCTGAGTATGAATATCACGAATCTATCGATGAAATGAAACATGCCGATATGCTGGTTGATCGTATCTTGTTTCTAGAAGGCCTTCCGAATTTACAAGATTTAGGTACCCTTCGAATTGGTGAAGACACTAAGGAAATGTTGGAATGCGACTTAGCGCTCGAACATGATGCTGTGCCGGATTTACGTCAAGGCATTCAGTATTGTGAAGAAGTCAAAGATTTTGTATCTCGTGATCTTTTCAATAGTATTTTAGAATCTGAAGAAGAACATATAGATTGGCTGGAAACTCAGTTAGGCTTGATTGATAAAATGGGTATTGAAAATTATATTCAAGCACAAATCGTTAAAAAAGCAGATTAATCTCTCTTCACCACCACTAGCGCCCAATCCAGCAGTTTTTGGCGCTAGTGGATTTTATATCTTTTCCCTAAACCCTCCCCTTATACCTTTCGAGCTATCAATACGGTTTGGGACTAGCCGTTCTCACAAAAACCATTGTATCTTTGAGTCATCACATTCTGATTTGAATGAAGAGGTCATGCATTGGAGAGGAAATCGTAGTACCGACAATATTGAGGATCAACGTCATATACAACACACGATATTCCTTAAATTATCTTAACGTTTAAAAATACCATATTAGGAACGGATGCTAGCTAATCAAGCAACTTAAGCAATAGACCTTTTGTCTATTCATTCGATTAGTGTTTATAATCAAAGTAGGTAATCTACAATCTAAAATAATTTATGCTCGGTCAAGGACTTTTTATGTACAAGCAATCCATTTTTTCTTCCTATTTGGCCTTTCTAACCATATTTTTAGCCAGCTTTGCAGTACATGCTGATGACGTTATCTCTGAGAATGTTGATATTCACGTTTTTTCTGACTTGATTGCTCAACATGCTGATGATGAAAACACACGCATCATTGATGTCAGAACCTATAAAGAATTCCATGGTGGCCATATCGAAAATGCAGAAGTCATCGACTTCTACGCGCGAGATTTTATCCATAACCTAAAACAACTCGATAAATATAAAACATACTTATTGTATTGCCGTAGTGGTAACCGCAGTGGTAAAACACTTAGACTCATGAAGAAATTGGGCTTCAAGTCTGCTTATAATATGCTCGGTGGTATGAAAGCTTGGACTCGCGCTAAATACCCTGTTGTTAAGCCCTAGACACACTCCTTAGCGTCCTCTTTTACCTGCCCTCTCTAAGCAACGGGTAATCACTCTTCCTACTCTCTGGAGTTGGTTTGTCATCCTGCTTATTCTTATTCTAACTTTTGGTTATATCTTTAAGCACCTCGCTTTGTTTTTGGCTAAAAGCCAACCTGTAAAAGTCAATATCTTATTGTCGAAGGTTGGCTTGATGAACAGTCTTTATTGAAAGCTAAAACGCTATTTGAACAAGTTTCATACAAACTACTGATTCACTTCAGGCGAGCCTGATAATTTATTAGTTTTAGCGCCGCAATAATATCTCGCTATATCAGCGCTTGTCATTTCATAAAATCTCCGTACGATAGTGTCATAGCAACGTGCTTATATTAAGCATTTTATTTCGATGCTTATAAAGAGAGGCCTATAGCAATGACAAGACGGTTTTTTATTTTTTTGATGACACTTGGCCTCTTTGGCTGTGACAGTAATTTGGTTGAAGACTTAGTCTTAATGCCCGAAATCAAGTCAGTTCAACTATCGCATTTTTCTGTCGAGGATAGGCAAGCTTTTTTTGATATTTCTGTGCACAACCCCAACACTTTTCCCTTACCGATTTCACAATTGGCTGGCGATATTAAATTAAACAATCTTGCTATCGGAAGTCTCTCAGCACGCAGTCAACAAAACCTTGCGGCTTTCGATACACAAAACGTGACTCTACCGCTGCCTTTAAACCCAGATGCCTTCGTTAATACCGCACATGGCGTGTTATTGAAAGGTAAGGCGGAATATCAATTCAATGGCATGGTTGATACTGGTTTGGGCCTAGTTCCACTCTCTAAACAACGTGAATTACCTGCTCAAGAACTGCTCCATTCTTTATTACCTTAGATTAGGGTTTGTCCATAGATGGTCAACAGGCCTTAATGTCACTTGCTAAGATAAGCGGGCTATATTTAAAGTCACAGCAAGGTGGTCCGCATAAAAGAGATCAATTGGACGTATCGTTAACTGGTGTAAAAAACGGACGTGATTGTCACCCCTGGAAACAGTTCCTTATCATTCCTCAAGCAACGTTAGATCGGTTTGATATCACGGGGCAGGATCTTAAGGTTGATGCCGTTATCAAGTCTGATTTTGATTTACACACCCTGCCTTCCGGCAGTGTTATTAAAATTGGTGATGTCAAAATACGCTTAACCTTCCACTGCGAGCCCTGTGCCAAAATCAAACATCTTGGTTCTGTAAAACGTTTTTCACATCACCGTGGCTATCACAGCCAGGTATTATCTGCGGGCCAGATCAAAATGGGTGATTCACTCTCGCTACTCGAAGAGGTTTATGAGCCAATCCCCTATCGTCTTTCAGATCGAATTCAATGGTATTTAGCACAGAATCCTAAACCTATTTTTGCAGCTGATTTGGCAGATCGCATCGGTTTTTCAGCTAGTTATTGCCGTGCTATACCACGTGCTATTGAGCATCGTGATGATATTGATAAACAGCTCATTATCTATAAAAATAAACTTGTTACCTAAAAATGGGCTTTCTCTAGCCTAAGTGCTTTTAGATCGGCAATCACTTCATGGCTATGTCGACTCGCATTAACACTGCGATACACTTTTTTCACCTTGCCCTCAGGGCCAATAATAATCGTATGTCTTTTGGCAAATTTAATCGGGCCTAATGCAGCTAAAGCACCATATTCTTTTGCGACTTTTCCTTTATCATCGACCAATAACGGAAAAGGTAAACTGTATTTTTCAGCAAACTTAACATGACTTTCTTGATCATCTACACTCACACCGATCACTTGTGTGTTGAGTTCTGTTATCACCTTATATTCATCCCTAAAGGCACAAGCTTCAGTCGTACAACCCGGCGTATCATCTTTGGGGTAAAAATAGAGCACTAACCATTTTCCTTGGTAATCATTTAACGTGTGTGTATCACCGTTTTGATCCTGTAATTCAAACCTCGGTGCAGGTGCGTTGATATCTAGCACATCGGCTTGTGCCACATTGAATAACATCAACCATGCCAATAAAAAAGAAAAACCTAACGATCTCATTATTTACCCCTGTTTTGGATGTGTAATGCTCAGTGTAACTAAGTTTACGCCCTTTGCCTAAATGTTTATGGTATTTTCGTTCCTATTCTTGCCCTAACCCAAGTCACGACAATAGTTTCTTGTATGAAGTTAATCTATACCCATGAAAACCGTTTCTTAGTCTATAACATTCAGAATATTGTTGAAAATGCACATATTCAAACGACATTGAAAAATGAATATGCTTCTTCTGCAGCTGGTGATTTAGTCCCGCATGAAACTTGGCTTGAATTGTGGGTGGTCGCAGATCGTGACTATGACTTAGCAATAGCAGCCATTGATACTGCATTTAAGCCGAAGACTCAATTACCATGGGTTTGTCCTGAATGTTCAGAACCCAATGAACCTGCTTTTGAATTGTGCTGGCAGTGCCAGACAGAATGGCCTCACTGAGCTCTGCGACTTAGGTAATATCGCTTAGCCCAAGGATGCAACACCTTTTTCATCAATGAGTGTTGATATTCTTTACGTAGCGAATGTCTTGCATCGCCTTGGCTTTGCTTACGTAAAAACCAGCCATAGCCTTTATTGCCTAATAAACTAAAAATACACCGATTGACTACCGAAGCATCCATTTGCGGCTTAAGTTGTTGACGCCACAATTGGTCATAGCTCTCACCCGTTAGCAGGCTTTGTGCGGCTAATAAGCCTGATGACATGACTAATCTCATACCAAAGCCCCAAAGTGTATCTTGAAACCCTGCTTGTTCTCCTACCATTCGATATTGTTGGTTACAGGCTGTGTCAGGGATGTAGAAATTGCCTATTCCAGCATGGGATTTTGGCTCTATCATCTTCAGACCAACTAATTCTTCGAACGCAGCTACCGTCCGTTCAACATATTTTTTTTCTTGTTTAAAGTCGTCAAACATGCAACTTTTGACCGTACCCATACCATCCATAATCAATAGATAGGCATACCCTTTTGGCGCTAAATTATCATCGCAAATCACCCAGTAACCGTCTTCCATTTCAGTGGCAAAATGATAGCCCGCTGAAATGGCATCTGCTGCCTTAGGACCGCCGGCCATAATGCCTTGACCTGAGAGTGTTTTAAGTCGACTGTTAAACCTGATTTCAACGCCTAAAGACTGGGCTTGTTTCAATAATGCCGTATCTAACGTTCTTGGACCTGGTCCACGTTCAAGCATATAAAATAAAGGTTTTTTACTGCTAATATCGTATTGACGTTGTTTATAATCAAACGCCGTTCCTCTATAGCATGCCAATGTGGCAAAGTCAGTTGTGATGCCCTGCTGTTCGAACAACTCGAGTATGTCTTGTTCGGTTGTCCAGTTTTCTAAGCCCTGAAAATCTTGATAGGTGTTGCCAAAACGATAGCCTACTTCCTTGTATGCTTCATGCACGATCACATCTCGACCGGCTTTCGCTAAGCTAATAGCAGCAGTTAACCCTGCTGGGCCCGCACCTGCAATTTCTATTGTGGCTTCAGTCATCGTTATACTGCTTACTATGGCTAGACATATACGTGCCTTTCATCTTAAGTGTTGGTCACACTAGCTGGCTTAATCAGAAATGTACATCAAATGAATACCGCTACCCAAGCTTTACTAATGCATTGTTCTTAATACCCAAACGCCCTGTTTTCACTGCATGTCGGCGTATGCCAATAGCAGGAGAAATAAAATACAAATCGCCATTACTACCGAGTAATTGATGATCAACTTCGGCTATTTTTGCGACAGAAGCATTGGCATTTATATGATGAGGTTCACCATGTACAGGAATGGCACAACGCGGTTTTACCCATTGATACATCGCTTTTAATTCGTCTGCAGAGGGGTGGCCAGAGGCATGGATACTCAGTTCACTATTATCATCAGTGATGACATCAACTTTCATCGCCTTAAGTCGCTCAATCATCTGCTCTATAGGCAACTCATTGCCCGGAATCACTTTTGAACTAAATATCACAGTATCGCCTGGCTCAAGTGTCATATCGCGGAAACTATTCGTGCTCAAGCGGTTCAGGGCCGTTCTCGGTTCACCTTGACTCCCTGTAACAACCAACAACACCGTTGATGCAGGTAAATAACCTAAATGGGCTGAATCAATGTGTGTTTCGACTGTTGTCCATAATCTTGTTGATTTAGCAGCAGACATCATATTAATCATCGAACGTCCCAATAAGCCCAGATGACGATTTGTTTCTTTAGCAATTCTAGCCAGTGTATGTAAACGCGCTAAATTACTTCCGAAACAGGTGACTATCACCCTGCCCGTCGCATTCTCAATATGCTGTTTTAGTCCTTTATAGAGTTTAGCTTCAGATTCAGACCAGCCTGGCATATTGGCATTGGTTGAATCACAGACCATGGCATCAATATTTTGCTTAGCGAGATCTCGGTACAACTTCTCATCATAACACTGGCCAATCACAGGATTATTATCTAACTTCCAATCTGCCGTATGAAATACCTTGCCGACAGGTGTTGAAATCACCATTCCAAAGGGTTCAGGAATAGAGTGAGTCAGTGCTATCCATTGCACATTAAAAACACCAATCTCAACTTGTTCATCACCTTCAACTACGGTCACCGGCACTTTGCCTTCGAGTCCTACTTCAATGAGCTTTCTGCGTAATATTTCGGCCGTAAACTTAGTCGTATAAATTGGACACTTTAATCGTCGCCAAAGATAAGGTACCGCGCCGATATGGTCTTCGTGAGCATGGGTAATCACTAACCCCGCTAGTTTTTGTCTTCTCTCAACAATGAATTGGGGATCAGCCATTTGAATATGAGGCCTATCGCTGACGATAACTTCACCATCAATATCATTATTTTTATCAAAAATAACACCGCAATCCACCATTAGCCACTGACCGTTATGGCCATAGAGGTTCATATTCATGCCGATTTCTCCAGTACCGCCCAATGGCAGAAACCAAAAATCTTGTTGTTCTGGTGTCATTATTAATTTAGTCACTAAAACGGTTTATTATGCAGTAAAAAAAGGATGCTTGTAGACAAAATCACTAAACAGGAGAAACAGTCAAATAATACGAGATTGTCTAACAATGCTATAATAGTCGATTGTTAGAATTGTAAATCATGACCTTCTTGGTCAATTTACAACCTTAAATCAATGTCTTGGGGAACCTGGTAGATGGAAGCATCTAGCTTATTAAATGAAGGCTTAACACTAATGCTCTATGGTATGGGCTTTGTCTTTATCTTTTTAACTTTATTAGTTTTTGTGACAACGCTGATGTCTAAGCTTGTCAACCAATATGAAAAAAGTGTCGGTGTCCTTCCTGCTGACGGTATACCCTCTCCCACTGCAGTTATCCCAAAGCACGGCCCTGTTAAACCATCTCTAAAAGAACCAGACAATATGTTGTCCATCCTCTCTGCCGCTGTGCAGGAATACCGACAGCGCCATAAATAATAAACACACTGCTTTAACATACACTATCGCTATTCAAAGGCCATCATTATGACCGACTCTCATAACGCACTGGGAATTACAGACGTTGTCCTAAGAGACGCACACCAATCTCTATTTGCAACACGTCTTCGTTTGGAAGATATGCTACCCATCGCTGGTAAGCTCGACCAAGTCGGCTATTGGTCTGTAGAAACATGGGGCGGCGCTACTTTTGATGCTTGTATCCGTTACTTGGGCGAAGATCCGTGGCACCGTATCCGTACACTTAAAGCGGCTATGCCAAATACACAACAACAAATGTTATTACGTGGGCAGAATCTATTAGGCTATCGCCATTACGCCGACGATGTCGTTAGAAAGTTTGTAGAACGTTCTGCTATCAATGGTGTTGATGTTTTCCGTGTTTTCGATGCCATGAATGACACGCGTAATCTAGAAACCGCCATTAAAGCTGTGTTGGAGAATGATCGCCACGCACAGGGCACCATCGCTTATACACTTAGTCCTGTACATGACTTAAACCTCTGGTTGGACCAAGCTAAGCGCATCGAAGATATGGGCGCCCATTCATTGTGTATTAAAGATATGGCAGGTTTACTTAAGCCTTACACCGCATACGAACTAGTGAGTAATCTTAAGCAAACCATCGATATTCCGATTCATATGCAATCCCATGCGACAACTGGTCTATCAACAGCAACCATAATGAAATGTGTTGAGGCCGGTATTGATAACGTTGATAGTTCGATTTCATCTATGTCAATGACTTACGGCCATTCGCCAACTGAAACTGTTGTCGCCATCATGCAAGAAACCGAACGTGATACCGGTTTGAATATAGAGTTATTAGAAGAAATAGCAGCTTACTTCCGTGATGTCCGTAAAAAATATGCGCAATGGGAAGGCGCTCTTAAAGGTGTAGACTCCCGTATCTTAGTAGCCCAAGTTCCTGGTGGCATGTTGACCAATATGGAAAGCCAGTTAAAAGAGCAAGGTGCAGGCGATCGTCTAGATGAAGTGCTTGAAGAAATTCCGCGTGTTCGCGAAGACCTGGGGTATATCCCTCTAGTCACACCCACCTCTCAAATCGTTGGTACACAATCTGTACTCAATGTTTTGACAGGCGAACGCTATAAAAGCATCACGGCCGAAACAGCCGGTGTATTGAAAGGTGAATATGGTGAGGCACCAGCGCCGTTCAATATCGAGCTACAAACACGTGTTTTAGAAGGTGCTGATATGGTCACCTGTCGGCCCGCCGATCTGATTGAATCTGAAATGGATAAATTAACAGCAGAATTGCAAGAACATGTCGTCGATGAAAACATTCAATTAGAACAAGGTGAGCGTGAAGTAGATGATGTGCTGACATACGCGCTCTTCCCACAAGTCGGCTTAAAATTTTTAGCTAACCGAAATAATCCTGACGCTTTCGAACCAGTTCCAACAATGGCATCAGCACAGGCGGCTACTGCGCCTGCAGTCACAGCGTCTTCAAGCCCTGAAACCTACACCGTTAATGTCAATGGCCAAAGTTATGTTGTTGAAGTTGATGCAGGTGGTGAAATCACCCATTATGAAAATGCATCGCTCAAAACTGCATCTGCTACTCCTACAGCTGAGGTAACTACTACTGTCGGTGCCGGTGATCCCGTTACCGCCCCCCTTGCCGGTACAATTTGGAAAGTAGAAGTCACAGCCGGCCAAGTGGTAAAAGAAGGTGATGTTTTGCTCATTCTTGAGGCCATGAAAATGGAAACACAAATTGTTGCTGAAAAAGATGGGGTTGTTGCTTCCGTTTCAGTCAAACCTGGCGATGCCGTTCAAGTCGGTGATCTGCTTGTTGCCGTCGCATAAGGGCTAAACTATGGAAAATTTGATACACCTTTGGGAGAACACTGGCTTATTCCAAATAACAATTGGCCAAGTCGTTATGATTATTATTGGCATGTTATTGCTTTACCTTGCTATTAATAAAAATTTTGAACCTTTATTACTCGTACCCATTGGTTTCGGTGGCGTTTTAGCTAATATCCCTGGTGCTGGTTTAGCAGATCCTGGTGGTATCTTATACCAGTTCTATACTATCGGTATCGAAAGTGGTGCTTTCCCCCTTATCATCTTTATGGGCGTTGGTGCAATGACCGACTTTGGTCCACTACTCGCCAACCCAAAAACCCTGTTTTTAGGCGCTGCAGCCCAATTTGGTATCTTTGCTACTTTGATGGGCGCTGTATTGTTATCCACTTTTGGCGTTTTTGATTTTAGCTTAGCTGATGCCGCTGCTATCGGGATTATTGGGGGTGCCGATGGACCCACATCTATCTATGTTGCGAGTAAATTAGCACCGGATCTATTAGGTGCCATTGCGGTTGCTTCCTATTCATATATGGCACTAGTTCCGCTTATTCAACCTCCTATCATGCGTGCGTTAACTACCCAGTCTGAGCGCACCATAAAAATGGTACAACAACGTCATGTTTCTCAACGTGAAAAGATTGTTTTTCCACTTTTATTGTTATTATTAGTGGCCTTTTTGTTGCCTGATGCTGCGCCACTATTGGGTATGTTCTGTTTTGGTAACTTAATGAAAGAATGTGCTGTTGTTGACCGCTTGAGTAATACAACACAAAACTCTTTGATTAATACCGTAACTATTTTCTTAGGTCTTGCTGTTGGATCAAAGCTGAGTGCTGAATCATTCTTAGATTTCACAACGCTTGGCATTTTATTGCTAGGTATGGTGGCTTTTTCAATTGGTACTGCATCAGGTGTATTAATGGCTAAGTTACTCAATAAGTTTGGCGGTGGTGGTATTAACCCATTAATTGGTTCTGCCGGTGTTTCTGCTGTTCCAATGGCAGCACGTGTCTCGAACAAACTCGGTTTAGAAGCTGACCCTCATAACTTCTTGTTGATGCACGCTATGGGACCGAATGTAGCAGGTGTTATCGGTTCTGCTGTTGCAGCAGGGATTATGATTAATTATGTCAGCGGCGGTGGTTAGAAAGCCTGTTTATAAAGGGCCAACTCAACATCTACGCTGTTGACGTCTTCTGACTCTATTATGTCAGCCGTCACGACCAGTTTGCTTACCCCTCAGGTTAAGCACTGATAGTCAGACCACGGCATGTGGGTTTTAGCGACCGCATGCCATTGGCCTCCAGGAATGTCTTCCCCGACAATTTCTGCCAGATTCACACTATACTCTTCAACAAGTTCGAGATAAGTATCCTGTGACATACCTGGCTCTATTTGCTTGCAAGATTTATCGATCTTATCTATTTCCCAGATAGTTAACACTCAGTATGATAATCGCAGCAATAAAAGCCAGTCGAATCATATTAACCAATAATTTCATCGGTTTTTTCCGGGTTATTTAATCCCGTTTGTTGTATAAGAATAGCTAATCAACACTGCGAATCGAGTCACATTTCTTTCTCACCTTTCATAACAGTCTACTTCTTTAGTAGAACTGCTAAGTCAGCGAAAGGGTTGTGTGTTGCTTTCACTTGCGACTCATTAAAGCTGCCGCCATAACGGACTTGTTCTATATAACGTGAATGTTCATTGTCATGGCAATATAGGCATAGCAATTCCCAATTACTGCCATCCGACGGATTATTATCATGATTATGATCTCGATGATGAACGGTTAACTCTGCTAAATTAGTATGCGTAAATTCCCGGGAACAGCGCCCACAGATCCAAGGATATAACTTGAGTGCTCTTTCGCGATAGGTATGTTCTCTTTCAGCCTGATATTGCTTGGCTTGAGCAACAATATCATCTAACCGTTTATTCTTTTCTGAGCTCATTGGAATCTGACCAGTGTGTTTCTATAGAATGCACTATATAATTAAGTAATCTTTTCTTATCGTCAATCAGTTAGCAACTTTTTTAATTTGGGAATCAGCATGTCAAACAATGCAGTCGTGGTTGAACTCACCCAGTCACCCACAGAACTCTATAAAATTTTGAAATTCGAGGGGCTTGTTTCGAGCGGTGCTGAGGCAAAAAAAGTGATTGCCGATGGTTTGGTTTTGGTTAACGGTGAAGTTGAAACCAGAAAACGCAAGAAAATTACCACCGGTGATGAAATTCAGTTTTTAGATTCTATACTGGCTATTTACTGTCATTCGTCATGATTTCTTTAACGCAATCCTCTTCGACCCCACTGTTAAAGACCATTAGCTACACATTATTAGCTTTGATCGCGTTTGCAGCCAATTCCGTCTTATGTCGTTACGCACTTGAACACAATGCTATCGATGCCAGTACCTTTACTAGTTTAAGATTAGCATCTGGGGCACTGGTCCTCTTTTTTATGATTAGTTTACACCGACAGGCCCGTTCTGAACGCTCTAAAGGTAGTTGGCTCGCTGGGTTTATGCTGTTCACTTATGCCTGTAGCTTTTCATTTGCTTATAACTTGCTAGGAGCTGCAATGGGGGCTCTTATCTTATTTGGGGCTGTTCAAATTTCAATGATTGGATTCTCATCCCTTTCTGGAAACAGACTTCACCTTATCGAATGGTTTGGCGTTATTTTTGCTTCTATTGGTTTTATCTATTTAGTTTTACCTGGACTATCAGCACCGCCTTTTTTGGGTGTCATTTTAATGGTTTTATCTGGCTTTGCTTGGGCCATATATAGTCTAAAAGGGCAACAATCTTCACAAGCATTAATGGATACTGCCTACAATTTCTTACGCACTTTACCCTTTGTCGTCTTACTAACACTTCTTACTTTTGAAACGGCTCACTTTTCTTATCAAGGTATTTTATTAGCGGTTGCTTCAGGTGGTATTACATCGGCGTTAGGCTATATTTTATGGTATCGCGCCTTGCGTAATTTAAGTTCAACGCAAGCTGCCGTTGTTCAGTTATTGGTCCCTGTTATTACTGCTTTGGGTGGGATACTCTTTTTATCTGAAGTCCCGTCAACACGACTTGTTATCGCGAGTATTCTTATTTTAGGTGGTATTTTATGCGTGATTCTAGGCCGTTATTATTTCCTTACTTTGAGATTACGTGCATAGACCAGTCATCACCCTGTAAAGTGTCCCAGCTTCAACCAAATTAGACTATCCGTTTCTGCAGTTAAAACCCCATTGTATGGTCTTCTCAGTCATGTTTTCTCTGAATATACACTTTGCTCATCTTTAAACTTTCCTGATAAAAGCAATATCTCATCCCCTCCTTTGTGTTCTGGGATGACAACTTCTGAGCCTACACTGCATTTGATTAACAGTACCAGCTCGTCTTCATATTGATGTAGTGGCAAGAACAGCTGGTCATCTGGGCCGTTCTGCCATTGTTGTTTATATATTGCTTTAACGAAGTGTGCTTTATCTTCTGCTGCTAATTGACGCAATTATACGAATATCTCACACTTGCTGACTAAATGGTGCATGACAGGTTACTAATGGATTTCGAATATTACTGCCTGGACCATAATCGCCATTTTCATCAGAAAACACACCAGATAATACAAGTATCTCTTCGCCAAGCGAGTGAAGATGTCTTTTAAATTTTGCCCCTGCTTAGTACCACACAATACTGGTCGCATGGCCGCTTTCCTGTTCTGTACGAGCTAAGCGTTTACGCTTTACCCCGCTCGCTGGACTGCCTATCCATGACCTTTTTTCTGTATTGATCGCCAGAGGCTCTGAAAAATCGAGATTAAGGTTTTGCATAGTTAAACCTGTAGACTAGTTAGGCCAGTTACTAAAACAAATACTTTATCAAAAATTTAAGCGCAGATGGCCTTAAAAATTAACCTAAAAAATCGACCATCCCAGAAAATAAATAGACTTGTTATAATAGTAATTTAAATCTTTATTTAGGAACGACATCATGGCACAAGCAACCGCAAGACATATCCTAGTCGATAGCGAAGAAATCTGTTTAGAATTGAAAAAAGAAATTGAACAAGGTGCTGACTTTGCCGATGTTGCAAAAGGAAACTCATCTTGCCCATCTAGCGCTCAAGGTGGTGATTTAGGAGCTTTTGGTCCTGGTATGATGGTACCTGAGTTCGATAAGGTCGTTTTTTCAGCGCCTATTAACACGATACAAGGCCCAGTCCAGACACAGTTTGGTTATCACTTATTAGAAGTGACTAGTCGCGAAGACTAATCACCTTAGTTCGCCGTTATAAAAAAAGCCCCGTCTTTGGACAGGGCTTTTTTGTGTCTAATTTACTTTACTATCAAACGATACTTAGGCAAATGGGATAACAGTTGTTTGCCATAGCCTTTAGTCACTAGGCGGCGATCAAGAATCGTGATTCGTCCTGAATCAGTTTCTTTGCGTAATAAACGGCCACAAGCCTGAATCAATTTCATACTCACCGCTGGCAGTGATAATGCAATGAACGGTTGGCCACCACTGCGTAATATCCACTCTTGTTTTGCTTGTTCTATCGGTCGCGTAAAGACAGGAAAAGGCAATTTAGTAATGATAACGTGACTGCATAACTTGCCAGGTAAGTCGACCCCTTCGGCAAAAAGGTCCATCCCAAAAATAATGCTACCTTGGCCTTGTTCAATACGATTAATGTGCCTAGTCACCATATTTTTTGGTGACAAAGTATTACCTTGCAGTAAAATCAGATCACCAAAATGTGATCTTACTTGCTGGTAAACAGAGTCCATCACCCGTTTTGAGGTAAATAACACTAACGTCGCTTCATATTGATCAATATTTTCACATAGTTGCGTGATGACTTCTTGTTGCCACAAACCATTATCTTCATTCGGTAACGATGTCATTTTAGGTAACGATAATGTCGCCTGTTGCTGATAATCAAAGGGAGATTGCACCGCTAAAAAGTGAGACTCTCCAAACCGCCTTAAGCCACAATCGGTTCTAAACCGGCTAAATAACCCCATTCCTCTTAGTGTGGCTGAGGTTAATACTGTTCCGAAAGCCCTGTTCCATAGGCTTTTTTCTAGAAAATAAGCGGCTGTCATTGGGCCAGCATGTACTACTAATGTTTTTTCTTTCGCAAACTGTTCATACGACACCCATCGCACATTCGGTGGTCTATCTTCACCATCTTCGTCAAGAAATAACCCAATAAAGTCAATAATATAGCCAAAAATATTTTGGACTGTTCCGACTTGCGGTAGCAAGGCTTCTGCTATGGCATTCGGCACTTCTTTGGTTTCTAAGCCATCTTTTAGCCACTTTCCAAAGACAACATAATGCTTATAAATAGAATTCGCGCGTTGCAACAGATTCTGACATGGCATGATAAGCGCTGATACAAGTGGGCTTTGCCAATAAATTCGAGGATCATCCAACCGACCTGCAATGACTTCCTGTATCACTTGCTCACTTCCTAAGATCGCTTCCATTTGATGTAGTATTGTCACTACGCTCGGTAAATCACGGCGTAATTCTGTCAGCATATAGCCGAAATCATGTTGTCTAAATGCCAAGACTTTAGGAATTCGTTTTAAAACACTATCTGCCGTTTCTGTGGTTTGGTACAACTGAGCAAAGTTAAGTGCCTTAGCAGCATGGTCAAGGGCCTTCTGGGGTAAGTTATGCGCTTCATCGAAGACAAATAAGACTTCTTCAGGGTTAGGCAAAACTAAACCACCCCCCAAATCTGCATCGCTTAATACCAAATCATGATTCGCCACGATGACATTGGCTGCTATCATTTCTTTTCGCACTTTGTAATAAGGGCAGTTGAGATATTGTGAACAGTTTTTACCGGCGCACCCTTCAGAATCAGTTGAAATTTGATGCCAAAGATCAGATGCAATACTGCCATGATAACTATCGCGATCTCCATCCCATTCGGCTTGCTGCCATTCTTGATAAAGTTGCTTTGCCTTATGTTGTTGCTTGGCTTGTTGATATTTTGCATCAACATCTAATGATAAGGTTTGCTGACTTTCCTCTAATCGAACGCGTGATAATTTACTCGGGCACATATAGCGCCGACGCCCTTTTGCTTGTACGAAACACAAAGGCAGGTCGGTGGCATCTCTGAAATCAGGTAAATCTTTCTGTAGTAATTGTTGTTGTAGATTAACAGTTGCAGTGCTGATGACTAATGTTTTCTTCTGCGCGAGTGCTATATCAATAACGCCGGCTAGATAGGCTAAGGTTTTGCCCACACCTGTTGGCGCTTCGACAACTGCCATTCGTTGATAAACCGGTTGTTTTAAGCGGTCAACGATAAACTCACTCATCTCACGTTGTTGTGGCCGTGCTTTAAAGTCTGCCATTGCACGCTCAATACTGTCGAATAACACTTGGAGCATTTTAGATAGACTTTACGCTTTGAAAAGACAAGGAATGTATTCCCAGTGCCGCTGCTTTATTCAACATCATCAGATACCGGCAAAAGTTCTTCAACTAATAACTGTAATTGTCGCTGCGATCTAAACTCATTGATATCTAAACGATAGCGTAATAATGCTTGCTGACCTACTTTTAACCAATCGGGTTGTGTCTGTCCAAAAGCCATCGCTGTAACACGTCGTTGATCTGCTAAACATACCGTTAATTTAAGGTGGTCTTGACCTTGCCCAACCAACTTAAACGACTCAACATGAAAAACGCCATGAAATTGTGGTTCAGGAAAACCTTGGCCCCAAGGTGCAATATGGGGTAATTGTTCGGCAAGCGATTGGGTCATTTCATCACACTTTAATTCACCATCCGATAAGCTTCGTTTATTCAAGCTTTCCGGATCAACTACTTCCTCTAAAGCCATTAAAAAAAAGCGATGAAATTCAGCTAAGTTTGTTTTTGCAATCGTGACACCTGCAGCCATGGCATGGCCACCAAAATGGCTTAAAACCTCTGGCGCTTTACTCGCCACCAGCGCCAACACATCCCGTATATGTACGCCTGAAATGGATCTCGCTGACCCTTTTATTTCTTTCTCGTTACTCGGTGCAAAAGTAATAACAGGACGATGCTGCTTTTCTTTAATGCGTGATGCTAATAATCCTACAACACCTTGATGCCATGATTCATCGTACAAGCAATAGCCTAAGGGCACTTCATCACTATTGAATGATAGCTGGTCTAACTGTGCTAGCGCATCGTCCTGCATTGTTTTTTCAACATCACGGCGCTGTTGATTTATTTCATCCAATTCAACTGCCATCGCCCTTGCAACATTGAGGTCATCTGTTAACAGGGTTTCTATGCCTACACCCATATTATCTAAACGGCCAGCAGCATTAAGCCTTGGCCCAATAGCAAAACCCATATCACTGCTGCTACATTGTGTGATGTCTTTGCCAGCGACCGTCATTAATGCTGTTATCCCTGCACAGCCTTTGCCGGCTTTTATTCTCGCTAAACCGAGTGACACCCAGGTACGATTTAAACGATCTAATTTGACCACATCAGCTATTGTGCCTAAGGCCAGCAAATCAGTTAAGGTCATCAAATTAGGTTCAGTAATGCCTTGTTGCTCAAACCAACCCAACTGCCTTAGCCGTTGCCTTAGACCGAGTAGTAAATAAAAGCAGACACCGACACCAGCTAAATGTTTACTAGGAAAACTATCTCCTTGTTGGTTCGGATTGATAATCGCATCTGCTGTCGGTAGCACCTCACCAGATAAGTGATGATCGGTAACTAACACTTTCATACCTCTTTGCTGTGCAGCCGTGATACCCGCATAGCTTGTAATACCGTTATCAACCGTTATTAACAGGTCTGGCTGCTCCTCTGGTGCAATTTCATCAAGTAATGCCGGCGTGAGGCCATAGCCATGGATAAAGCGATTAGGAACGATATAATCAATATCGTTGACACCCATTCTTTTCAACCCTCTTATTGCAACAGCACAGCTGGTTGCCCCATCGGTGTCAAAATCAGCCACAATCATAATGCGCCAATTTTCTGCTAGTGCTTGAATGAGCAAACTCACTGCGTCATCCATGCCCAGTAGTTGCTGTGGTTTAGGCAGTTCTGCCAAGGGATAGCATAAATCTTGTTCGTGCCTTATCCCTCTAGCCGCTAAGATTTTCCTCACCGCCAGCGGCCAAGTCTCTGGTAAGCCTTCCCAGCCCTCAAAGTCTCTTTCTATAATCTGTGGCAGCGTCATCGCCAAAAGCGCCAACGACTAGAAGGTGCAATGCGATACTCAGCAAAGTTGGGAACTTGTATGATGAGTTGATCTATTTTAGCTTTTGAAATCGATTGCCAAAGTGGTTCAAATACGGTTTTATCCAAGGTTTGTAATGTTGCTTGCCAATCTGAATCGATATCTAATTTTTCTAATAACCATAAATGCTCTCCTGACGACCACGAGGATGGTGATTCAGCTTGAACAAGTGACTGTGTTTTGGCTGCTAACTCGCTCAATAATGGTGATTTTCCAGAAATACTAACCCAAGTTTTTGTAACTGGATTAAAAGTCCCCATTCCCCAAAACCAAACACTATTGATCGGGTGTTGCTGACTCGCAATGCGATGTTGATTTAGATCGGCCTTATAGAGCTGCATTTGAATTTCATTCCATAAACTAACCCACTGTCTTCTGTCTTGGCCCACTGGTAAAAAATTATCGACACCCTTTCCTTCTACTTCTTCGATCGCGCTAAACTGAATTTCTGGCTTTTGCTTCAGCGCAAATTGCCAATCTGTTGGGCTCACCTGTCGTAGCTCTCCTAACTTGGCCATCAGAGGTTGAATTTCGTCAACCAACTCAGCACTTTCTTGCTCGGTTATGGTTAAACCTTCAGCAAAAAGCAGTAAACGATCTCTATCGGCATGTAGATAGCAAGGATCTGCTTTTATAATCATTTGCCCATCTGATGATAAAGCGCCAATCGGTAAATCACTACCGGTTAACGGGCTATCATTGAAATGATTAAATAACGTTCGACTCAGTCCTGCTGGCTTCTCGTACCGGGTTGCTTTGTTGATAAGTTTAGTCAGATACGTTGGGATCGTGGCTTTATTTATTTCCTGACTTAACACTCCTGCCATGCCTGGCATGATCAGTGTCAGCTCAGTTCTGGCCATAATGTAATACCTGGCGTACGAATGGAATGGTCAGACGGCGTTTTGCTGCTAGTGAGGCTTTATCTAGAACGTGTAAAAAATGGACCAGCTCAATTAAGTCACGACTATGATGCCGTAACAAATATTGCGCGACATCGCTTGGCATATCTAATCCTCGTGCCTTTGCCTGCATAATCATGACTTGTTCTTTGGCATTATCATCTAAGCTCTCTAACTGATAGACCAATCCGGTCGCTAAGCGTGATCTTAGATCTGCTAATTGTATCTCCAACGTTGCAGGATTATGCCGTGATGTCACTAAAAGCTGACATCCTGAATCCTGCAGTCTATTAAAACAATGAAATAAACCCTCTTGCCATTGTTTATTATTCGCCATGGCTTCTAATTCATCTAAACAAACCAAATCTAAATTTTCTAGAGATTGTAAAACTTCCGGTGAAGCTGTCTTTACTAATTCCGCTAAAGGTAAATACAGTGCTTTTTTCTGATTGGCTTGTGCTTTATCGATAATCGCTAATGATAAATGGGTCTTGCCTGATGAACCATCACCCCATAAATACAGGAATCGAGGCAAGGTTTCTTTACAAAAAGAATCCACCACATCCGCTAATTCCTGTTGGCTAAAGTGAAAATTTGTTATTCGATAGAGCTCTTGCGGATTCAGCCGCAATGGAATTTGAGTAGCAGACAAAATCAGACCTGCTCGTTATCAACAGAATAGAGTTCGCTATCCAAATAACGTTTGTGGGTGTGACGTAATAGCACCATTACAACAGCTGCAACAGGCAAAGCTAGTAGCACACCGATAAACCCAAATAGTTGTGCACCCGCCATCACAGCAAACAAGACTGCAACAGGATGTAGCCCAATACGTTCACCAACAAAACGGGGCGTTAGCACCACCCCTTCTATTACCTGGGCCACACCAAAGACAGCCGCTACCATAATCACTGGCATCCATTCATGAAACTGAAAAAATGCTGCAACGCCAGATAAACCTATTCCAACAATCAGCCCTAGGTATGGGACGAAACTCACAATACCTGCAATGACGCCCAGTAATAATGCTAACTCAAGACCGATGAAACTCAATCCAAGTGTGTAAATAATAGCCAGTGCTAACATCACCATTAGTTGGCCCCGAATAAATGCTGCTAACATTTCATCGCACTCTAACGATAAAATAATAAGTTGCTTAGCATAACGACGTGGTAATAAGGCACGAAACTGAGCCACAATCTCATCCCAATCTCTGAGTAAATAGAATGTTAATACTGGGACTAAAATCAGATTGGTTAACCACTGTAAAATCGCCAAACCCGAACGTGTCATATAACTGAATAAACTGCCCGCCACTTGACTGACATTAGTCCAGTATTCGACAAAACTTTGTTTAATACTGCTGACATCAAAAATCTCTACTGGAAAACCCATTGACCCTAGCCAAGGAATCGTCGTTGATTGAAAAATGGCTAAGTATTCAGGCAGACGTTTGAACAATGCCCCCACTTGTGCTGTTAATAGCGGTAGCAGCACTAAAAACAACACTAACCCTACTGTTAACAATACGGCAAAAACAATTGAAACCGATAAGGAACGAGATAAGTTTTTGCTCTCGAGTTTATCGACGATAGGGTCACCGAGATAAGCAAATAAAGCAGCGATGAAAAAAGGCATTAAAACCGGTGCTAATAAATAAAACACCCAGCCAAATGCTAATGTTGCGACGATCAGAAACAGCTTATGTGCGTCAGAAACTAATTGCTCTTGTGCTGCTGCCATGCCCGACTTCCCCAAATTAAAATGTATTCTGCGCCACTGATAACGACACTGACGACTACCAATGATATCCCTATTACAATCCAATCTTGAATGGCTAGGCCAGCATAATGCTGCACTATGACAGCAAATACCAATACTATTTGAAATAACGTGTTTATTTTACTACTCCAAACTGGATGTACTTTAACTTTCCCAAATAGGTAGTGATAGGATAAGACTCCAAACACAATCATGATATCCCTACCCAGGACTAGCCACAGTAACCAACTGGGTAAAAAACCTAACCATGTTAATGTTGCAAAACTCGCTACCAATAATAATTTATCAGCTAAAGGGTCTAGGATAGATCCTAAGCGTGATTCCCAATGATAATGTTTGGCCAGAAACCCATCTAATGCATCTGAAATACCAGCGATAGCAAATAACACCATCGCCAAACCAAACTGGTGCTCCCTCAGCGCGGCAATCACCGGTATCACGAGTAAGATACGGAGAATAGAAATTAAATTGGGAATATCTTTTCTAGTCAATGTCATAACCGATAATAAATAATGTCTGAATTGGGTTGTTGTTTTTCAGCACGTTCTTCCATTAACAGGCCATCACTTTGTATCACTTGATTAAATAGTGTCAAGCTAGATGCTAGGCGTAATTTTAAATCAAGCTGCTTATCTTTCAAACTCACAATCTCGACTTGTGACACTGTTTGTAAGCCATTCACATAGGATTGTACTCTCGAATAATCTGTAAAATCTTTAATATCAAGAATGATCATTTTGTATAGACAACGGCAAATTCACCCGCTAAGGCATCTGCAAGCATATTTACACCTTGCGAAAGTGCCGAGCTTAATTCACCCTCACTTTGATAGCGTTGTAACTCGCCTTCTTTTAACCATTGCCAAGTTATCGAGACATCCTGTTGATGTGTCACTACGCTTGCCAATATGATGATATCAGCACCATATCGTCTTGATGGTTGAACAAAGGGACTGTCTTCGTCCATTGTTAACGCTGACTGAGTAAAACGGAGTTGATGCTGATCTTGTAAATCCATTAGCGGTAAAAAAATGGGTACGCCGCGTTGTCGCGCTGCCTGCTTTACTACCTGATAGGCTGTAGACCCTTGATCTTCTGCCCCCAGTATTCTTTGGCTATTATCATTACTAAACACTAACCAAATGAGACTTTCTGGCCTCGACTTATGCCAACTAAGTAAGCCCATCGCTGATAGCACTTGATTCAAGGCTTTTTCATTGAACGTTAACCGTAATTGTTGATTGGCACATACCGGATCACGCTCATGAGCATAGTGTGTGACAAATTGATCCGCTTGTTCCAGTAGACCACTTAAATCTTTTTTTGCTAAGGCTGATTGCTTACCAACAACTTTGACTAGCACCTGCTGTAAAATCGTGGCTGTTGTACGTTGCCTTTCCACTTCATTTTGGCTTGATATTGCTGTGTGCGATTGACAGAGATCAGCCACCTCTGCAGCGAAGCTCGTTGTGCCCATCAGGGAAATTAGCACAAAAAATAATCTAGACATTATGGTATTCTATCATGCTGTTTTTACGGGCGTGAATGCCGACTTTTTACTTCAGGATTAGCAAATGACCAAAGCCACCGACTCTGACTCTTCATCACCCTCATCTTTGAGTTACCGCGATGCCGGAGTTGATATTCAGGCCGGTAATGCCTTAGTCGATCGTATTAAGCCTCTTGCCGCCGAAACACGCCGGCCTGGTGTTATGGCCGGCCTTGGCGGTTTTGGTGGCTTATTTGAGCTTCCTGTTGATCGATACAAACACCCAATACTTGTCTCAGGTACAGACGGCGTAGGAACAAAACTCCGTTTAGCTATTGAATCTGATATTCATGACACTATTGGCATAGACTTAGTCGCTATGTGTGTCAATGACATTATCGTCTTAGGCGCAGAACCGCTCTTCTTCTTGGATTATTACGCTACCAGCAAGCTTGATATTGATGTTGCGACCTCAGTTGTTTCTGGTATTGCTGATGGTTGTCAACTTTCTGGTGCTGCATTGGTTGGTGGTGAAACCGCTGAAATGCCGAGTATGTATGAAGATGGTGATTATGACTTAGCCGGTTTTTGTGTTGGCGTTGTCGAAAAAGAACGAGTTATTGATGGCAGCCAGGTCAAGGCTAGTGATGTACTCATCGGTTTAGCATCATCTGGCCCACACTCGAATGGTTATTCTCTTATCCGTAAAGTACTCGAACGAAGCGGCCAATCACTCTCATCCCAGCTCGGTGATAAATCGCTGGGCGAACACTTATTAGCCCCTACCCGAATTTATGTTAAGTCGCTATTGGCACTACATGAAAAAGTCGATATCCATGCTTTATCTCATATCACCGGTGGTGGTTTATTAGAAAATATACCGCGTGTTTTACCAGACAACGTTAATGCTGTTATTGCTGCAAATAGCTGGCAACGCCCGGTTATTTTTGACTGGCTACAAAAACAAGGCAATATCGTTGATGAGGAAATGTACCGGACCTTTAATAATGGTATTGGGATGGTGGTTTGCGTTGATGAGTCTGATGTTGAACAAACGCTATCACTATTAGCAGATTCAGGTGAGACAGCAGTTCAAATTGGTCATATTGTCGCTGCTGAAAATGCAACGCCTCAGGTGATTATTGAGTAATAACAGTGATAAGTAACGGACGGGCTAGGCTCGTTATCCTTATTTCTGGTCGTGGTAGTAATATGGTTTCCATTATCGAAGCCATTGATGCAAACCAACTCGATGCTGATATTGTCGCTGTTATTAGTAACCGCCCAGATGCCACGGGCTCAGTTGCAGCCGCAGACCGCGGTATTCCCACTGCTGTTGTTGACCATACTGAATATCAAGATCGTGACAGCTTTGATCGCGCTTTAGCCGAAACCGTTGACCGTTTTAATCCACACTTAGTGATTCTTGCTGGATTTATGCGAATTCTGACTGCTGATTTCGTTAACCACTATGCCAATAAGTTACTCAATATTCACCCTTCTCTGTTACCCCAATTCAAAGGCTTGAATACCCATCAGCGTGCTATCGATGCAAAAGCGTCAGAACATGGCGCGACGGTTCATTTTGTCACCGCTGAACTTGATGATGGCCCTATTGTATTACAGGCAAAGGTGCCTGTTTTAGCTGACGATGATGCACAAACATTGGCGAAACGGGTTTTGATTCAAGAGCATCAGCTATATCCTAATGCCATCAAGAAAATTATTCAGGAGCGGGCTTTATAATCGCTATTTCCCCATGAACAGATGTCTTATTTCCTCCATATTCCTCGTGTTTTCTTCGACGCTGTTCGCACAAGCTTTACCTGATTTTTCTGCTAATTACGTAATTCGACTTAATGGCATTCAAGCTGGTGAACTGAAACGTAGCCTCGTTACCCAAGCTGATGGCAATCGCCTCTTTAAATCCCAAACCCAGGCCAAAGGTGTTTTCGCCTTTTTTAAACCTGAAAAAATCGTTGAAACGAGTTTGTATCAATACCAAGACAATGCCATTGTTCCCCAGCGTTATCGTTATATTCGTACCGGCGCCAAAAAAGACAAATACATGGCTTTGTACTTTGACTGGGGACAGCAGCAACTCCATATCGATGACAAAAAACGTCCTTGGTCGTTAACGCTAACAGAAGGCACATTAGATAAGCTTGTTTACCAACTCGCACTGATGACAGATTTGTCTGCAGACCTCCACGAGTTTAATTACCAGATTGCCGATGGTGGTAAAATAAAGCAATATAAAATCACTGAAATTAGCCGAGAGACCGTCTCTACACCGCTAGGTGATATTGAAACGATAAAACTCACACGTGAACGCAATCGCCCCAAAGATCGTAAGACAACGCTTTGGTGTGCCCCCAGTTTAAATTACCTGCCTGTCATGCTCGAACATATCGAAAAAGATGGTACTGTCTTTACCGCAAGCATCCGACGTTTATCTGGTATTGCTAGTCAGAATGCTTTTTCCCCGCTTGCAGACAAATAGTCCTTCCCAATTTATCTCACTTCCACAGGGTTTACTTAATGGCTGAAAAAAAAATTGAAATATTGAGTGAAACCACGCCTTTTCATGGTTTTTTTAGTGTAAGACAGTTTGAGCTTAGACACACCTTATACAAAGGTGGTTGGAGCCAAACGATTAACCGTGAAGTTTTTCATCGTGGCAACTGTGCTGCGGTCTTACTTTACGACCCTGACCGTGATGAGGTTGTGATGATCGAGCAATTTCGTATGGGTGCACTTCAGCTATCTGAAGAACAAGCTTGGCTGTTAGAGATTGTTTCCGGTGCTATTGAAGAAGGTGAAACCGCTGAAAATGTGGCTCACAGAGAATCGCTAGAAGAAGCGAACTGCAACATTGAGACACTAATTAAAATTAACGAGTTTTTTACTTCACCTGGGGGCACATCAGAATTGCTCACATTATTCTGTGGCAAAATCGATACCCTTGACGTGGGTGGTTTACATGGCTTAGCATCAGAAGACGAAGATATTTCTGTAACTGCAATGAAATTTGATACTGCATATCAGTTATTGCTCGAGGGCAAAATTTTATCCGCCATCCCAATTATCGCCTTGCAATGGCTTTATATCAATCGTGATTCATTACGCCAACAATGGCAAAGTCCTGCTTAAAAATCCTAGCGGCTTTTAACTAGATACTCTGCTTTCAAACAATGAGACTGTCCTTGCTCTAAGGTAATTAAATCCTTTGCTGCATTAGCTGTTTCTATACAGATAAAGGATTGATGAGAGGTTGCAGGAATATCTGACAGAGACTTGATGGTTTCAGGACCTGGGTTCCAGACTACGGTGGTATTACTTCCTTCACCGTTAATCACAATCTCACGTTGATAACCTTTATCAAATAACCGAACTGTCTTGGGCACATCAAAATAAACTCTATCTATTTCGCCATGGACAGTGACATTTCCATCTTCTTGTTCTTGTGAAAAGTCCTTCAGTTTATTCAAGTACGGCACATTATCTAGATCTTGAATACTGATTGCGGCTGTATCACTGATATTAAAATAGGTATGTAACGCTTGGCTGATTTCCATTGGTTTTTCACCGATATTTTTCGTCGTCAATGCTAGGGTTAAAGACGCGCCAACTGTTATTTCCATCGTTAACTCAAAAGCATGTGCCCACACTGCTAATGTTATTTCATCACTCGTTAACTTAAGCTGAATGGTGGTACTGCCATCATCATGGGTAAGTGTTGTTGCCACTTGCCATAATAACCGCCTTGCAAAGCCATGTGCTGGCCGGCCAAGCCCAGAGGTATCATCAGCAAACCATGGCCAGCAAATCGGTGTTCCTCCCCTGATCGCCTTACCCGCACCATACTCAGACTGTTCACTTAGAAAGAAGACATTTTCTGCCTGACCTTTCGGCTGATAGGACACAATATGGCCACCGTAGTTCGAGACCATGGCTTTACCATACTGATTATCAATCACTGCCATCACAACACCAGAACCGTGTGATTCAAAATGCAATTGTTCCTGAATTGCAAAATCAGCGTTTAATTTTTGTTCTGTTTGCATAGTTTTCTTTTGACTTAATGAACTAAAAAGGCAGACCTGAAGTCTGCCTTTTTCTGGACTATTTAAAGTAACGACTATTGTGGCTGACCGCCTTCACCATGAACATGTCCATGTTCTAATTCTTCTGCTGTTGCTTCACGTACTTCACGTACTGTGACATCAAAGTTCAAGTGAACACCCGCTAAAGGATGATTGCCATCAACAGTGACCATTTCATCTGTTACTTGAACAACAGTGACTAACACAGGACCTTGTTCTGTTTCAGATTGGAACTGCATGCCTTGCTCAATATTCTCAACACCACCAAATAATTCTTTTGGTACGTCTTGCTTCATATCTTCATGACGCTCACCATAGGCTTTAGCAGGCTCAATACTGGCATGCACTTCAGCGCCTGCTTCTTGACCTTCTAATGCTTCTTCTAAACCTTCGACAATATTACCTGCACCATGTAAATAAGCTAATGGTCCCGCGCCTTCAGAGCTATCAATCACTTCACCAGCATTGTCTTTTAAAGTGTAATCAATCACGACGACTGCGTTTTGTGCGACTTTCATTTTTATTCCTTACATTGATATTAGGTAAAGGCCGCAGCAGTATTACTGCAGCTTATAATACGACATCCTTTTGAGTATTTACGCGACTATAGCGTTTTTTCTGATACTCTGGCTGATTAAAACAACATTAGTTTATAGAAAGTGTTTACTTTATCATACCCCTAACCGGTGATACACCAGAACCCTAAAACCTATGCCACAACTCATTTTATTCAACAAACCCTTCGATGTGCTAAGCCAGTTTACTGATGAGTCTGATAGACAAACATTGAAAGGCTTTATTCCAATTCGTGACGTCTACCCTGCTGGCCGCCTTGATAGAGACAGTGAAGGTTTATTATTGCTCACTGATTCCGGCTCCCTGCAACACCACATTAGTAGCCCCAAATTTAAACTCGCTAAAACCTATTGGGTACTAGTAGAAAATATCCCGACTGAAGCCGCTTTATCAACACTACGTGAGGGCGTTGAGTTAAAAGATGGACTTACCCTGCCTGCTGAAGCACGGTTAATCGACCCACCGGTATTATGGGAACGCCACCCGCCTATTCGTGAACGACAATCGATTCCAACACAGTGGCTAGAACTGAAAATTACTGAAGGTAGGAATAGACAAGTTCGTCGTATGACGGCAGCAGTCGGTTACCCCACATTGCGTCTGGTTCGTGCAGCCATTGGTGAATGGACATTAGATGATTTATCCTCTGGAAAATGGCGCGCCATCACCGTCCCATCCATGTTAAAATCTGCTGATGATTTGGACTCCAAGAACCACCGTCGCGGCCGTAATAGAAAGAAATCAACGCTTTCTATTCGTGGAAGAGATGATAGCAGGAAAAATGACATTAAATCAGCCCGCAGGACACCTCGAAAATAACGAAAGCCTCATTAACGCTGTGAGAAGAGAAACCCAAGAGGAAACAGCTTGGCAGTTTGAACCTCAACATCTCGTTGGTATCTATCGTTGGCAAGCGGCTCATGGAGAGACTTATATTCGTTATTGTTTTTGTGGTGAAGTGAGTCAACATAATAAGAACAAGGCACTAGATCCTGATATACACCAAGCCCTTTGGCTTAGCCACTCAGCATTCTTAGACAGGCAATCAGATATTCGTAGCCCTTTGGTGGCCGACTGTCTGTCTGATTACTTAGCCGGCCAACGTTACCCTCTTTCATTACTGCATAATTAACATGTCACAACAAAACAAAGTCATTGTTGGTTTATCGGGCGGAGTCGACTCTTCCGTCGCTTCTTTGCTCCTTACCCGACAAGGTCATGAAGTCGAAGGGCTGTTCATGAAAAACTGGGTCGACTTTGCTGATGAAAGTGAATGCACGGTCGAAGAAGATCGCAAAGATGCCATGTTGGTGGCTGAATCTGTTGGTATTTCCTTTAATGACGCTAATTTTGCAATGGAATACTGGGATCACGTCTTTAAACATTTTCTTGATGAATATCGCGCTGGTCGTACGCCCAACCCCGATATCCTGTGCAATAGAGAAATCAAATTTAGAGCCTTCATCGATCATGCCATGCAACTGGGTGGTCACCTTATCGCCACTGGCCACTATGCTCGTGTCGAAAAACAAGGCGAAACCTATTGTCTGTTAAAAGGCTTAGACCGTAATAAAGATCAAAGCTACTTCCTTTATACCTTGGGCCAACCTCAACTCTCCCGTACTTTATTTCCGCTAGGTGAATTGCCTAAGCCAGAAGTCCGCCGCATTGCCGAACAAGCGGGTTTTATTACCCATGATAAAAAAGACAGTACCGGTATTTGTTTTATTGGTGAGCGTCGTTTTAGAGAGTTTTTAAGTCGCTATATTCCTGCCCAGCCTGGCGAAATGAGAACCCCCGATGGCGAGCATATCGGCGAACATAGTGGTTTAATGTATTACACTCTGGGACAAAGACAAGGGTTAGGTATTGGTGGCCGCAAAGACAGCACAGGTGAGCCTTGGTTTGTTGCCGGTAAAGATATGGAGAAGAAGATTCTCTTCGTTGTGCAAGGTGACCACCCGTGGTTACACAGCCAATCCCTGATTGCTGAGCAATTATCATGGGTGTCAGGTGAACCACCTACTTTCCCCTGTCGTGCCAGTGCAAAAACCCGTTACCGCCAACCCGATCAAGCCTGTGTCATCGACCAAAATGAACAAGGCCAATTAGAAGTGACGTTTGATGAATCACAACGTGCTGTGACACCCGGTCAATCCGTGGTGTTTTACCAAGATGATAACTGTTTAGGTGGCGGTATTATTGTCAAAACTGATGCACCGGGAGTTCACCCATGACACAGTTTGATAACAATGAACGTGACCGTGTCATTGCGCTTGCTGCCGTTATGCAAGTGGCCCATCTTGTTCATAATATTGCCAATGAAGGCAGTGCAGATCCGGCTGTCACTGTGCCTTTATTGAATAGTTTACTGATGACCAATGCCGAGTCGAGTGAAGCTGTCTATGGTGGCTTATCCCATTTAACCATTGGTCTTGAACAACTCCATATCCAGTTAGTGAAGAATAAGACCAAACATCAAATCACTCAAATCCAATATGCCGTTAACCTATTACGGTTAGAACGTAGGCTTGCCAAATCAAACGTGATGAGAGATACACTAACGCGCGAGATTGACCAGCTCCCTCAGCATATTGAATATTTTGATGGTATTGAGCATCCACAAGTTGTGGCACGCTTAGCCGATGTTTATAAACGTACTATCAGCAATCTCACCCCGTTTATTAAAGTCTATGGCGAGGAACGTTTTCTAGATAACACCAGCAACGCCAATTTGATTCGTGCCTTGTTATTAACCGGTATTCGCTCTGCGATTTTATGGCATCAAAAAGGCGGTCGTTATTGGCAGTTTCTATATCAATCTAAGAAAATTACCGCTATCACTAACGACTTGCTGTCTAGCCTTTAATATAGGCTTGAAGATATAACGTGCTCAAATCATTAAGGCAAACTGATCAAGTTGGCTGACCCTCTGAGCCTTCTTGTCTTTTTTAATCCACCGAACTGAAATATACTGGTAATTTTCGTCTTTTTTAATTGCATATTCAACCGTAACCTACACTCCTTTATACACATGTTGCTCAGTGAACTCGTTTTCAAAGCCCTTAACCGCTAGATCTTCTTGATAAGGCGCAGTTAGATAACAAAATAGTATCGGATTGTTTGCCATCACCATTAAATCCTCATCAGACATGTTCTTCGACTGTAGGGTGACAAAACTTTTATTGTTTGGCTGAAAATGTATTGGAATAGAAAAAATTTTCAATCATATACTCAAATTCTGATACCCCTCTACTCTGAAAGTCATTTAGTACATCTATGACTTCTGTTTTGCGTTCCTCTAACAAAGGAAATGTAACCCTAGCTATATTATTCCCATTCTCAGAGGAACAGCTAGAAAGAAATATCAAGAGACTGGAACTAATTAAAAATTTCAATTTGATACTCATACTTATGGCCCCGATTTATAACCGTCACGTTCTGAAGTTATTTCAACAGAATGTTTATCTATTTTGCGATAATCGAGGTAATCAAGGGGCAGCCAGCTTGATTATTTTATAAACATCACTTTGCTCTTCATACTTTAATCAGACGTTGTGGCGTATTCTGCAATTTCATGAAAATTGAGGTAGCGATAGATATCATCGGCCATAGGCTTAATACCGCCCACTTTTTCTAAATACTCAGCTGTTGTTGGTAAGCGACCTATGCTTGCCACGACTGCGGCTAACTCTGCCGATGACAGATAGACATCTGCGCCGTTACCTAAACGATTTGGGAAGTTTCTGGTTGAGGTTGAAACCACTGTTGCACCATCTGCCACACGTGCTTGGTTGCCCATACAGAGTGAACAACCTGGTGTTTCAGTTCGTGCACCGACACGGCCAAAGGTGCTATAGATACCTTCTTCTGTTAATTGACGCTGATCCATTCTGGTTGGCGGTGCAACCCATAGTTTAGTTGGTAAATTACCTAAGCCTTCTAGCACCTTACCTGCCGCACGGTAATGACCGATATTGGTCATACATGAACCGATAAACACTTCATCAATCTCAGCACCGGCCAATTCTGATAATGGCTTAATATCATCAGGATCATTTGGACAGGCTAAGAGCGGTTCGGTAATCATCGCTAAATCAATTTCTATCACTTCTGCATATTCTGCATTAGCATCGCGTTCCATCAGATCTGGATTCGCCAACCATGCTTTCATCGCATTGATACGGCGTTGCAAACTCCGCGCATCTTCATAGCCTTCTGCAATCATCCATTCTAATAAGGCGACATTAGAATTCAAAAACTCGATAATCGGTTCTTTATTCAAATGTACTGTACAGCCATTGGCTGAACGTTCTGCAGATGCATCCGATAATTCAAAGGCTTGTTCTACTTTTAGATCCGGTAGCCCTTCAATTTCTAATACACGACCATTAAAGATGTTCTTCTTCCCTTTCTTTTCTACCGTCAATAAGCCTTTTTGAATCGCAGCATAAGGAATCGCATTAACCAAATCCCGTAATGTAATGCCGGGCTGCATTTCACCTTTAAATCTGACTAGCACTGATTCAGGCATATCAATAGGTATCACACCTAGTGCGGCGCCAAAGGCAACTAAACCCGATCCTGCTGGAAAGCTAATCCCCATAGGAAAGCGCGTATGTGAGTCACCGCCTGTACCAACTGTATCAGGCAAAATCATACGATTTAACCACGAATGGATAACGCCATCACCTGGTCGTAAGGACACGCCACCGCGGGTACTAATAAAATCTGGCAATTCGTGCTGTAATTTTATATCAACCGGTTTTGGGTAAGCCGCAGTGTGACAGAAAGACTGCATGACCAAGTCTGCTGAGAAGCCTAAACAGGCCAACTCTTTTAGTTCATCGCGTGTCATTGCACCTGTTGTATCTTGTGACCCAACTGTTGTGACTTTTGGTTCGCAATAAGTGCCAGGACGTACGCCTTCTACACCACAAGCTTTACCGACCATTTTTTGTGCCAAGGTGAAACCCTTACCGGTGTCATCAGGTGCAACCGGTCTCACAAATTCGTCTGATGCCGGCAAATTGAGTGTTTCACGAGCACGGTCAGTTAATCCACGGCCAATGATAAGTGGAATTCGACCGCCTGCACGCACTTCATCGGCAATGGTTGTTGGACGTAGTCTAAATGTTGATAGGACATCGCCCGCTTCATTGGTGATTTTGCCTTCATTTGTATGAATTGTAATAACATCGCCCATTTCGAGTGCTTGTACATCACACTCAATCGGTAAGGCGCCAGAATCTTCTGCGGTATTAAAGAAGATAGGCGCAATATTTCCACCCAAAATAACGCCACCTTGGCGTTTATTCGGCACATAAGGTATGTCATCACCCATATGCCATAACACTGAATTGATGGCAGATTTACGTGATGAACCTGTACCGACAACATCGCCGACATATGCCAGTGGATGACCTTTTTGCTTTAAGGTTTCAATTTGCGTTAAACCGTCAGGCATTTTACTGACTAACATGGCTTTGGCATGTAACGGAATATCCGGTCGGCTCCAAGCTTCTGTCGCCGGTGATAAATCATCGGTGTTCGTTTCGCCTGGAACTTTAAAAACGGTCACAGTGATTTTATCTGCTAATGGTTGGCGTGCTTTGAACCAGTCGGCACTGGCCCAAGCTTCTATTACTCTTTTCGCGTGATCATTGGTTTGCGCTTTATCAACCACATCGTGATAGGCATCGTAAATCAGTAATGTTGTTGAGAGTGCTTTTTCTGCTGCATCGGTGGTTTCTGCAATATCTAATAGTGCAATTAAAGCGTCAATATTGTAACCACCCATCATTGTGCCAAGTAGTTCTGTTGCTTTGACAGCATCAATCACTTTACAGCTGACATTGCCTTTGGCTACATCTGTTAAAAACCCAGCTTTAACATAGGCAGCTTGGTCAACACCCGGTGGCACACGATGAATCAGCAAATCAAGGTATTTCTCACTGTCTGTATTATTAGCTTGTTTGAGCTCTGACACTAAAGCAGTGACTTGTTCTGCATCTAAGGGTAATGGCGGCAAACCTTCTTGGGCGCGTTGTTCAACGTGATCTTGATAAGCTTTCAGCACGCAGTTGTCTCCGAATATTGAGAGGGTAAAAGATCTATTTTACCTCAAATCCAACAATCTCACTTAGTGAAAACCTTAATCTGATATAATTTCAGTATTATTTTTAGCGGATTATTTACCGGAGTTTTCATGGACCTGTCCCCTTTGACTGCCCTATCACCTATCGATGGCCGTTATGCTGATAAAACAAAATCATTACGTCCCTTCTTTAGTGAATATGGTTTGTTACGTGCTCGGGTTGAAGTGGAGTTACGGTGGCTACATTTGCTTGGTGCCAATGAGGACATTGCTGAAGTGCCACAGCTTAGTACTGATGCTGAAGCATTTATCAATAATATTATCCTCAATTTTTCTGTTGAAGACGCAGCTGAAATTAAGCAAATTGAACGCGAAACGAATCATGATGTTAAAGCGGTTGAATACTTTATCAAGCGTAAATTCAAAGACAACGATGAATTAAATAAGGTAAATGAATTTGTCCATTTTGCTTGTACATCGGAAGACATTAATAATACCGCTTATGGCCTTATGCTCAAGCAAGCACGTGAAGCTGTCATCCTACCTCAAATGGACACCATCGTCGGCACCCTGCGTAAGTTAGCTCACGAGCATGCTGAAACACCAATGCTGTCTCGTACCCATGGTCAGCCCGCTTCCCCAACCACTTTAGGTAAAGAAATTGCGAATGTTGTGCACCGACTTGAACTTCAGCGCACCCATGTTGCCGCTGTTTTATTGTTCGGGAAGATGAATGGCGCTGTCGGCAACTACAATGCTCACCTTTCTGCCTACCCCAATGTTGACTGGCCAATGATGGCACATGCTTTTGTCACCGGATTAGGTTTACGCTGGAACCAGTACACAACGCAGATAGAGCCACATGATTATATGGCTGAATTATTTCAAGCTATGATCCGTTTTAACACGGTATTACTCGATTTTTGTCGTGATATTTGGAGTTATATTTCAATCGGTTACTTCAAACAAAAAACCGTCAAAGGCGAAATCGGTTCATCAACAATGCCACATAAAGTGAACCCAATAGATTTCGAGAACGCCGAGGGTAATTTAGGTATTGCGAATGCTATGTTTGATCATTTAGCCATTAAATTGCCTGTCTCTCGTTGGCAACGTGATCTTACTGACTCAACGGTGTTACGTAATTTAGGTATTGGTTTTGCTCACAGTTTATTGGCTTATAGCTCAGTATTAAAAGGCACAGGGAAATTAGAAGCTAATCCTGATGCCATGATGCAAGATCTTGATACAAACTGGGAAGTATTAGCAGAACCTATTCAAACAGTCATGCGTCGTTATGGCATTGAAAACCCGTATGAAAAACTAAAAGACTTAACCCGTGGTCGAAGGGTCAACGAACAAATTATGTCTGACTTTATTGATGCCTTGGACTTACCGGATGAAGCCAAAGCACAATTGCACCAACTCACACCAAATAACTATATCGGGAGTGCGGCTGAGCAAGCATGCAACTGCTAATGCCGGCTGACGCACCTGTTCATTTTGATGGCCGTGAGCAGGCGCATGATCTGACTCTATCACATGTAAAACAGGCGAGAAAACGGATTTGTTTTTTTGGCACAACATTAGATTCTATTCTGTATAATCATACAGATTGTCTTGAGGCTATCAGTGCTTTTGCTCGTCGCACATATCATGCAAAAGCCCAATTTATTGTTCACAATACCCAACATGCCCTATCGCAAGGACATGGTTTAATTGGATTAAGCCAAAAACTCACTAGCTCCATTGCCATTAAAGCGACGGACCCACAGCATCGTCAGCTGACACAGTATTTTCTACTCATCGATGATATCGCTTATTTATTCGGACAACACGTAATGCGCTACCTTGGACACGTATCATTTGAGGATGTGTCGGAAACACGACACCAGCAGCAATTATTTGAACAGATCTGGAGTCACGGTCATCCCGATTTACTAACAAGGCGGTTAGCGTTATGAAACGTTTTTTATTCGCTCCGTTCTTTGTTTTTGGCTCCCTTGCCACGGCGGCCAAAATTGAAACCATTCAACTCAACCATCGCTTAGCGGTTGAAGTTTTGCCTGAAATACATGCCTTTTTGCCGGAAAAAGCAACGGCGCGTGCACTCAATGACTTTATTATTGTTAAAGCTGAACCTGATGACTTACGCCAGATAAAAACCTTAATTAAACAGCTCGACACACCGCCACAACAGTTAATTGTCACCGTCTTAAAAACCTATGATGTGCTACAAGATCATGAGCAACAAGCGGTTTCTGCTCATGTTGATGTACGTGATAGAGATTTATCTGGCTCTGTATCAATACAGCGTTGGTCGACACAAGACACGAAAAGTGATGAGCAGTTTTACCAAGCTCAAGGTTTAGCTAATAAACCTATTTATATCGATATGAGTCAGGATATCTCGCAGTCAAAGCAGTATCTTGTACTTAGAAACGATGATGATCTAGCAGTTCAGACTGAGACCCAGTATCTTAATATCAACAGTGGTTTTCGGGCCGTCGCGCGTAATATACCAAACCATCATGTCACACTTGATATTCATCCAAGATTTAGTGATTTTTCAAACCAAACCGGCGTAGTCAATAGCAGTCAAATCGTCACGAACTTATCTGTCCCAGCTGAGACATGGCTTGAATTAGGACAAATCGATAACAAAAGAGACATACGAAAGTACGGTACTACGCAATCTAATACCCACATAAAAACAACAGCACATCTATATTAAAGTAGAACAACCATAACCCTCAGCTATTTTCACTTACAAGAGCATTTATGAATATTAAAGAAGCGATCGTAAATCGTCGATCTGTTAAGCATTTTGACCCCGAGCATGTGATGTCCGAAGCCGACATTGAGGAGTTGATGTCCCATGTTATTTTGTCACCGACTGCTTTTAATATTCAGCACTGGCGTTTTGTTCGTGTTGTCGATGCTGAAAAACGGCAACAAATAAAAAAAGCTAGTTGGGAGCAAGCTCAGATTACTGATGCTTCATTGCTATTGGTTTTATGTGCTGATTTGAACGCTTGGGAAAAGCGACCAGAACGCTATTGGCGTGAGGCCCCACAAAAAGTACAGGATTTTTTATTACCGGCGATTGCAGATTATTATACTAATCATCACCAAGCACAACGCGATGAGTGCCTACGCTCAGCCAGTATTGCTGCAATGAGCATTATGTTAATGGCCAAAGAAATGGGCTATGACAGTTGCCCAATGGACGGCTTTGATTTTGATAATGTCGCTAGGATTATCAATTTGCCGCACGATCATATTATTACGATGATGGTTGTGGTTGGTAAAAAGAAAGAAGATGCCCGGCCACGCTCCGGACAATTACCCCTGGATGAAGTATTCCTAACCGACGGGTTTTAAATAATTGGCGGTTTCGTCTCTGATGCGCTGTTACCACCTTTCTGTTTTGACTGCTATAACGCCCTATCCGCTCGTTGTAAGTAGCTATCAACCCCTTCAGATACGCAATAATTAGCAACGCCAAATGACATGGTGATTTGTCCAAGAGACTCTTTGCTTTCCCGACATTGGTTATGTTTAGCAGAAATTTCTTCTCTAATAACTTCTGCTATGGCTTTGGCACCTTCAAGTAATGTGTTTATCATTGTAGTGGTAGATTCTTCGCCGCCATAACTTGCATCAAAATCGCGACCTTTCACTGTTGCCTTAATAATATTAGCAACGACTTTTAATACTTGGTCGCTGAGTAAGTGACCATGTTTAGCATTACAGTCTCTGAAATAATCTAAATCACAGAAGATAATAGAAAGGCTTTGTTTATCCTGTTCTCCTTCTGCGACTGCCGTTTGTATGTATTCATCAAATGATTTGCGATTGGCTAAGCCTGTCAAGCGATCTATTTTTGCTTGTTTTTTTTACTGTCCTCAATATCAGCTTTAATTTCTTCAATATTAACCATTGCTGCATTCAAACGCTTTGTAAGCTGTTGGCTTGATGACATTGCTTGTTTGGTATCATTCATCACATCATGAGGCACATCATGGATTAGTTCGCGTGACATATCTGGATGAAGTTTGGCTAAGGCATCTGCCAACTGCTCGGTTGATTGTGAATCAGCACTGGAGCCTTTTTGGGCAATTTTTTAAATTTCTAGAAGTAACTGACGTAAATTTGTCCGTTGTACTTGTAGGTTGAGTTCTTCTTTTTCTGGATCTAAGAAACGTTCGTAGAGCTCTGTTGTACGCTGGTTTGTATGCATACCATGTTCCGCAAGATCAATATCGATTGTCTCACTCAACTGCATATTGGCACCCGATACATACTCATACCAAACGGCATAATTCTGCGGCGTCATCGCAACAAAATACCGAGTCAAAAGTACCGAGTCATAAGCGGTACGGCTAAGCGCATATATTCAGCTGATTGTTGTTGTAGCTCTGGTTCCATAAAGTCTCAATTCAAATATGGAAACATTAACAGTCTGAATCAGCGGTTTTTGGCAGCTATCCTTAGTCTGAGCGCATTTAGCTTAATAAAGCCTTCTGCATCTTGCTGATTATAGGCACCGTCATCATCTTCGAACGTCGCTATTGATTGATCAAATAGGCCATTCTCTTCTGAGGAACGGCCCACTACTGTTACGTTTCCTTTATATAGCTTTATTCTAACTAAACCATTCACTGTTTTCTGTGATGCATCAATCATTTCTTGCAGCATTTCGCGTTCAGGGGACCACCAATAACCGTTATAAACCAAACTGGCATATTTCGGCATCAGCTCATCTTTTAAATGTGCTACTTCACGATCTAATGTCAGAGACTCGATTGCACGATGTGCTGGTAGCATAATCGTCCCCGCCGGTGTTTCATAACACCCTCTCGATTTCATACCGACATATCGATTTTCAACAATATCTAAACGACCGATACCATTTTCACCACCAACCCTATTAAGATAGGTCATTACAGCTGCTGGCGACATAGTCTCACCGTCAATTGCGACAAGATCACCCTGTTCATAAGTTAACTCAAGATACGTTGGTGCATCTGGTGCTTCTTCAGGAGAGACACTCCAGCGCCACATACTAACTTCAGGTTCATTCCATGGGTCTTCTAAAATATCGCCTTCATAAGATATATGTAGTAGGTTTGCATCCATTGAATACGGTGATTTACCACCCCGTTTCATTTCGACCGGAATGCTATGTTTTTCTGCATAATCAAGTAATTTCTGACGTGAATTTAAATCCCATTCACGCCATGGTGCGATAACCTTAATATCAGGGTTCAAGGCATAAGCCCCTAATTCAAATCGCACTTGGTCATTACCCTTACCTGTCGCACCATGAGAAATCGCTTGCGCACCAGTTTCATCGGAAATTTCTATTAAACGCTTTGCAATCAGGGGTCTAGCAATAGAGGTACCTAATAGATATTCACCTTCATAAATGGCATTAGCACGAAACATAGGGAATACATAATCTCTCGCGAATTCTTCTCGTAAGTCTTCGACATAAATTTCTTTGATACCTAATGACTTTGCTTTTTCACGTGCGGGTTCCACTTCTTCACCTTGACCAATATCCGCAGTGAACGTCACAACTTCGCAGTCATATACGTCTTGTAACCACTTCAAGATAACAGAAGTATCCAAGCCGCCAGAGTAGGCAAGAACGACTTTTTTGATTTGAGATGGCTGCTGTGACATGCGTTGTGTGTTCCTGTAAAAACATGATTTTGAATAGTCGGCTATTGTATCAGAGTCCATGTGATGCCAATACTTCTTTCGCTGCTTGTCGTCCATTACCCTTACAACTGATCCGCCTTGGTGCATCCAATATGCTCAATTTAAAGCCTAAACTTTTATACAGCGCCTTAATTCTCGGTGTCGCTTGATTCGAAATGAGAACCGGTCCTTTATGCTGAGATAACCACAATGCTAAACGTTCCTGCTCTTCCCAATCGAAGCCCTTTTGTGCGTATTGTCTAAACGGCACATCGTAAGGTGGATCGGCATAAATAAAATCATCATCTTCAATGGCTAGTGCAGCAAAATCTTGTTGGGTAAACTCCCACTGGTTTAATTGCTGCTGATAATGAGCGAAATCTTGTTGATAATTGATCGTCTTGTAGCGACCGAATGGTACATTATAACCACCCGATTGGTTGAAACGACATAAACCGTTATAACCTGTTCTATTGAGATAATAAAACAGTTGCGCTGTTTTATTGACATCTGTCCCATGTGTATTCAGCAAATTCAATTCGTTAAATGATGCGCGATGCTGATAATAAAGTGCTTCGTCATTTGCAAGCTCTATATCAAGCTTCAACCCCTTTTGACATTGTTGATAGAAGTTTATCAACGCTAAATTAACATCATTCAATAAGGCTTTTTCTGGTTGAAGCCCTAAAGCGACAGATAAACCACCACAGAAAGGTTCAACCAAACGCCGATCACGATGCTTGGCCCAAATTCTACTGAGTTTCGGAATTAACCAACGCTTGCCTCCAGCCCATTTAAGAGGAGGTTTTAAAAGTGTCTGGTTCTGCTTCATTGGCCAGCGCTTAATTTAAACAAACGACTAGGGTCCCCTTGAAGGCCGTCATAGCACTGCCCTGTTGACTAGCGACAGTACCTAGTTTTAGTTATTTAGAATGAAGTGTTTTTCTAGGTGGCATCAGGTCAGTAATATTCCCTTCCGCCATCTCAGCAGCAAAGCCCAAAGTCTCCGATAAAGTCGGATGAGCATGGATCGTCATCCCAATATCCTCAGCATCAGCGCCCATCTCCAGTGCCAATACTGCCTCAGCAATGAGTTCACCCGCATTAGGACCCACAATACCCGCACCAATCAACCGCCCGGTCTCTTTCTCAAACAACGCCTTAGTCAACCCTTCATCACGGCCTATACACAAACTACGACCACTGGCTGCCCAAGGGAATGCACCCTTAATATAATCAATCCCTTCAGCTTTAGCCTCACTCTCACTTTTACCCATCCAAGCCACTTCCGGATTGGTATAAGCTACAGATGGGATCGTCATTGGATCAAAAGCCGCTTTATGACCAGATATAACTTCTGCTGCTACTTTTGCTTCATGGACGGCTTTATGTGCTAGCATCGGTTGCCCGACAATATCGCCAATAGCATAGATATGCGGTACGTTGGTTTTCATTTGAGTATCAACGTCGATAAAGCCATGGTCATTGACGTTAAGACCCGCAGCTTGTGCATTGATAAGTTTGCCATTAGGGGTACGACCTACAGCTACTAAGATTTTATCGAAGACAGCGGTATCAGGTGCATCTTTACCTTCAAATCTGACTTTTAAGCCTTGTTTTTGAGCATCAATACTCGTGACTTTGGTATTAAGGTAAATGGCTTCATATTGTCCTTGTACGCGTTTTAACAGCGGTTTAACAATATCTTTGTCAGCACCGGGGATCAAAGTATCTTGTAGTTCAACGACTGTAATATCAGAGCCTAATGCATTGTAGACCGTTGCCATTTCAAGACCAATAATACCGCCGCCAATCACGAGTAGCTTTTTAGGAATGTCTTCTATGTCTAAGGCATCGGTTGAATCCATCATTCTTGGATCGTCATGCGGGAACACAGGAATTTTAGTGACCCGAGAGCCTGCTGCAACAATACAGT